>ERZ1673815.18-NODE-18-length-61588-cov-30.512408_pt1 | contig 61588 bp, 52 predicted proteins | sample MGYA00580147_ERZ1673815 | MGnify/ENA primary metagenome ERZ1673815 (study PRJEB41219, sample SAMN04549617) | soil metagenome | isolation source: soil | place: USA: Puerto Rico, Laguna Bouqueron NWR | collected 2009-06-01 ...
TAGTGGAGGGGAGTGAAGTTTGCTAGTCGCTGGCGCTCGGAGCTAGACAATAAAATTAATTTCAAGCTATTTACTTGTATTTTTATACTTTCTTATCTTTTTAAAAAAGGAAGCCCCTGCTACAAGGCTTCCAACTTCATTCCTTCGTATATTATCTAACTGCTTCCACAATGCTCCCTCGATGTTGAATCGTCGCTTGTGCCGCGGCAAGACGAGCTAACGGAACGCGGTATGGTGAGCAGCTGACATAATCGAGACCGGCTAAATAGCAAAATTCAATCGAGCTCTTTTCACCGCCATGTTCGCCACATATTCCGGTTTTCAAGTTACTATTCGTTTTTCGACCGAGCGTGACCCCCATTTCAATCAGCTTGCCGACACCTTCCCGATCCAATACGGCAAACGGATTTTCCGGCAGTACTTTTTGTTCAATATATGTTTGTAAAAATTTTCCTTCTGCATCATCGCGGCTAAAACCAAATGTTGTTTGCGTCAAATCGTTCGTCCCAAAAGAGAAGAAATCCGCTTGCTCGGCAATTCGATCGGCAGTTAATGCGGCCCGCGGCACTTCAATCATCGTTCCAACTAAATAATCAAAATAAACACCTGTAGCACTCATCACTTGTTCTGCCGTCTCCTCAACAAGTTGGCGCATCCGCTTTAATTCATTGACATGACCAACAAGCGGAATCATGATTTCCGGTTTGACCGGTATTCCTTTTTCCGTTACTTTCACTGCTGCATTAATAATAGCCCGAACTTGCATTTCATATATTTCCGGGTAAATAATGCCCAAACGACAACCGCGGTGACCAAGCATCGGATTAAATTCCGCCAATTGATTCACCTTTTTCAACAGCCGCTCTTTCTCGGCTAACTCCGGTGAATCCGGTGCAGTTAATTGCAATTTGGTCACTTCAACCAATAATTCCTCTTTATCCGGTAAAAATTCATGCATTGGCGGGTCCAACAAACGAATGGTAACCGGATGACCTTCCATCGCTTCAAAAATTCCTTCAAAGTCGCCTTGTTGCATGATGAGCAATTGATCAAGGAAACCCTTACGATCCTCATAGTTTTCAGCCAAAATCATACTTTGCACAATCGGGATGCGTTTCGGGTCCATAAACATATGTTCGGTGCGGCATAACCCTATCCCGCCGGCTCCGAATTCGAAAGCTTTCCGGGCATCTACCGGGTTATCGGCATTGGCACGGACACCGATTTCTCGAACTTGATCCGCCCAGGAAAGTAACAACTTAAATTCTTCAGACAATTGCGGTTCAATCATTGCTACTCCGCCAAGCATAATTTCCCCGGTCGAACCGTCAATTGTAATTATATCCCCATAATTGACAACGGTATCGCCAACCGTAAACAGCTTATTCTTCAAATCTATTTTCAAAGATTCACAGCCGCAAATACAAGCTTTCCCCATTCCTCTCGCCACAACAGCAGCATGACTCGTCATCCCGCCGCGACTCGTGACAACAGCCTCGGCTGCGACAATTCCGTGAATATCATCCGGCGTTGTTTCCGGACGAACGAGAATCACCTTTTTCCCTTCTTTCCCAAGTTGTTCCGCCTCATCTGCATCAAAGACAACCGCTCCCGTTGCTGCACCCGGTGACGCCGGAAGTCCTTTTGTCAGTGGTACTCGCTTAGCCGTTAGATCAATTCTCCGATGTAGTAGCTGATTTAGCTGTTCGGGATCAACCCGTAAAATTGCCGTTTCCTTATCAATAATCCCTTCCCGAACCATATCAACGCCAATTTGAACAGCCGCTTGTGCCGTCCGTTTTCCGTTTCTTGTTTGTAAAATAAATAATTCACCGCGTTCTATAGTAAACTCAATATCTTGCATATCTTGATAATGTTTTTCTAATAATTGGCAAGTTGCCAACAGTTTTTTATATACATCCGGCATCTCTTTTTCTAAAACATGAATCGCTTCAGGCGTCCTGATGCCGGCCACAACATCTTCCCCTTGAGCATTCATTAAATATTCACCGTATAGTTGATGCTCACCGGTAGATGGATTACGGGTAAAGGCCACCCCGGTACCGGAGTCATTTCCCATATTTCCGAAAACCATGCTTTGTACATTTACAGCTGTTCCCAAACTGTCCGGGATTTTATGAATACGACGGTAAACAATGGCTCGTTGATTGTTCCAAGAATCGAATACGGCACGGATTGCTAAAAACAATTGTTCTTGCGGATTTTGCGGGAATTCAATCTTTTTCTGCCTTTTCACAATCGCTTTGTAGCCGGCAATTACTTCTTGCCAATCTTCCGCCGTTAATTCCGGATCAACCTTATACCCTTTTTTCTCCCTTGTTTCTTCTAAAAATTGTTCAAAATAAAAAAGGTCAATTCCTAACACCACATTACTAAACATTTGAATAAAGCGACGGTATGAATCGTACGCAAATCGTTCATTATTTGTCAGTCTTGCCACCGCTTTAACCGTTTCATCATTCATGCCGAGATTCAACACCGTATCCATCATCCCCGGCATGGAGAAGACGGAACCGGATCGGACGGAAACAAGCAGCGGGTTCGTCACGTCTCCTAATTTTTTCCCGGTTTTTTCTTCAAGTTGTTCGAGTGCAACTAAAATCTGTTGTTCAACCGTATCCGATATTTTTTTACCCGCTTTATAATAATCATTGCAAGCTTGTGTTGAAATGGTAAAACCGAATGGAACCGGTAAACCGATATTGGTCATTTCAGCCAAGTTAGCACCTTTTCCTCCAAGGATGTTGCGCATATCACTGTTTCCTTCATTGAACAAGTAGACATATTTCTCCATTCTACAGTCCCCTTCCTCTTTTCAAAGTATGTATGATTAAATTGGCTGTCTCTTCAATTGCTTTATTCGAAACATCAATAATTGGGCAGCCAATCCGTTTCATGATCCTGTCGGCATAATCCAATTCTTCAAAAATTCGTTCCATACTTGCATAGTTTGACTCTGCATTTAACCCCATGGATTTCAATCGTTCTTTACGGACTTCATTTAACTTTTCCGGGCTAATTGTTAAACCGACACATTTGCTTCTCGGAATTTCAAAAATTTCTTTTGGCGGCGCGACTTCCGGAACGATCGGAACATTGGCCACCCGATATCCGTGGTGGGCCAGATACATGGCAAGCGGTGTTTTCGATGTACGGGAAACACCAATTAAAACCAAATCAGCCCATTTTAAACCACGAGGGTCTTTCCCGTCATCATATTTGACCGAAAACTCGATGGCCTCAATTTTTTTAAAATACGCTTCATCCATTCGTCTAATTAATTTTGGCTGATGTTTTGCTTCCTGTTTAAAAAAGTCCTCAAATACATGAAGGAGCGGGCTAAGCAAGTCAACAGAAAAAATACCTTTTTCAGCCGAACGGCGATCTAAATATTCCTTTAGCTCAGGGATAACAAGAGTGTAAGCAATCAGTGAATTCAATTCATCAACTGAATTTATTGCTTCATCAATGTCTTGAGTAGATTCAATAAACGAATGCCGATTAATTTCCACATGACCTCCGTTAAATTGACTGGCAACAGCTTTTACGACTAACTCCGCTGTTTCGCCGACTGAATCTGATACAACATGAACTACTTTTTGTCGGGTAATAACTTTCTCCCCCTTTATTAAAAGTCTAGTGAACAAGCTAACTTTATTTAACTACAGGTCACATTATATCACATGTTTTTTATTATTTTCCATCATTTTTTTGATTCATCATATAAATGTGATACTATATTTTATAATTAGTATATCATATTTGTCAAAAAATCAGTTGTCCTTTTTGCAAAATAATAAAGTTCCACCAAAATAGCCGGCAAAACTTCCTTCTGGTCTATGAATACAAATTAACTTGTTCACCTTTATCTTAAGAAAGTGCCACAAACAGCATAGGTTCGTTTCCTTCTTTTTATAAACAGAAAGAAAAGATCATTTTTAATCAAAAAAACCGAACATTTATGCCAAATTAATTTTTAATGTTCGATAATTCCGTTGACAAAGTCCTTCTGTAATTGTTAAGATATACTTGAATTCAAAATAAATATGTTTTCTCTCATATAATGATGGGAATATGGCCCATAAGTCTCTACCCAATGACCGTAAATCATTGGACTATGAGAGAAAGTAGTTCAAAACGGATTATCCCGGACATGTTGTGCATATTTTTGCCGTATGTCCTCTTTCCTGACCCGGTATTGACTGCTTTCTCTTAGTGAGGGAGGTTGTCAATACCGGGTTTTTCTATTTATCTATTTAAAGAATCGAGGGGAACACTTGTGAAGCCACTTGTCGGAGTCATTATGGGAAGCACATCGGACTGGGAAACAATGAAACATACATGTGATGTACTTGAACAATTGGAAATTCCTTATATAAAAAAAGTGGTCTCGGCTCACAGAACACCGGACCTCATGTTCTCTTTTGCAGAAACGGCAAGAGATGAAGGCTTGAAAGTGATTATTGCCGGAGCCGGTGGAGCTGCCCATCTACCCGGTATGGTTGCCGCCAAAACGACACTTCCCGTTATTGGCGTACCTGTTCAATCAAAGGCATTAAATGGATTGGATTCGCTATTATCAATTGTCCAAATGCCTGCCGGAGTCCCTGTCGCAACGGTCGCAATCGGTGTTGCCGGTGCAAAGAACGCCGGACTGCTTGCGGCACAAATTTTATCTGCCTTTGACAACGAAATCGCCGCAAAACTTCATCATTTGCGGGAAGAAGCAAAAAACAGTGTCCTAGAAAGTAGTGATCAGCTTGTTTAAAACGATTTTACCCGGACAAACAATTGGTGTGATCGGCGGAGGTCAACTCGGACAAATGATTACATTAGCGGCAAAATCAATAGGTTTTCGCGTCATCGTCCTTGATCCGACGCCAAATAGTCCATGCGGCCAAGTAGCTGATGAACAAATTGTGGCAGCTTACAATGATTTAGCGGCCGTTAAAATACTGGCTGAAAAAAGTGACGTCATCACCTATGAATTTGAAAATATTGACGCGAATGCACTGAGTTGGTTAACAAAACATGCATATGTCCCCCAAGGAACGGAAATTTTACGGGTAACCCAAAACCGAATTTATGAAAAAGCAACCATTCAGAAGGCTGGGGTCCCTGTTGTCCCATATGAGGTCATTCTCAATCAAACGGAACTCGAACACGGACTGGAAAATCTAGGATATCCTGCTGTTTTAAAAACGGCTACAGGCGGATATGACGGCAAAGGACAGTTGGTCATAAAAACGGAACATGATCGGATTTTTGCAGCCTCCTTACTTTCCACCGGACCTTGTGTGTTAGAACAATGGATTCCGTTTACAAAAGAAGTTTCAGTAATTGTCTCAAAAAATCCGGATGGGGAAACGGCGGTCTTTCCAGTCGCTGAAAATATTCATTGCAACAATATTTTACATCAAACCATCGTTCCGGCACGAATTGATAAAGAAACGGAAGAAAAAGCGATGGCGGCTGCTAAAAAAATTGCTGAGTTTCTTCATTTAATTGGCACATTGGCGGTAGAAATGTTTGTTACGGAAGATGGAGAAATTTATATAAATGAACTCGCACCAAGACCCCACAACTCCGGTCATTATTCGATTGAAGCCTGCATGACATCCCAATTCGAGCAACATATTCGGGCCATTTGTAATTTGCCGCTCGGTTCAACGGCACTTTTGAAACCGGCTGTCATGGTGAATATTTTAGGCGAACATCTCGAACCATTGCTGGAAAATCTTCATCATTTTAAACATTGGAAGATTCATTTATACGGAAAAAACGAAGCAAAACCGGGACGAAAAATGGGGCATCTCACCCGTCTATGTAACGATACAGATGAAGCCTTACAAGAACTGGAAGAAAACAATATTTGGTGAATCCTAACGGGGACCCGGGACCGGGAAAAAGTCATTTCTGACAAGAACTGGAGGAAAACATTACTTGGTAAATCCATTCACTTGTAACAGCTAAACTTCTCGGTGCATCCACCATTTGTATCACCTACTTCAAGAACATAGCTGCCGGAAGAAAATAAATACGGGGGAAATAAAATGATCAAAAAACAGGCCTTATATGAAGGAAAAGCTAAACGAATTTATGCCACCGATGACGAAAATATTGTTTGGGTTGAGTATAAAGATTCTGCCACCGCTTTTAACGGTGTAAAAAAAGCCGAAATCACCGGAAAGGGTCGTTTAAATAACGAGATTACCAGTTTGCTTTTTTTCCTGTTAACAGCAAAAGGAATTGCCAATCATTTTATAAAAAAAGTTTCCGACCACGAACAATTAGTCAAACGGGTAAAAATCATCCCACTTGAAGTCATCGTCAGAAACTATGCTGCCGGGAGTTTTTCAAAACGTTTCGGAGTCGATGAAGGGAAAAGGTTGAAACGCCCGATTGTCGAGTTCTGCCTAAAAAATGATGAACTCGGTGACCCGCCGATTACCGATGACCAAATTGAAGTGTTGGAAATTGCAAGCACAGATGTTATCGAAACTTTAAAAACCTCAGCCTTGAAAATCAATGACATATTAACCGAGTTTTTTAAAGAATGCCGTTTAAAGCTGGTCGATTTTAAATTGGAATTTGGCGTAGATGCGGACGGCAATATTTTGCTTGCCGACGAAATTTCCCCGGATACATGCCGGCTTTGGGATATCGATACAAATGAAAAGTTAGATAAAGATCTATTTCGTCAAGACCTCGGCAATTTAATTGACGCCTATGAAACGATTTTACAAAGACTGGGAGGAAAACAACATGTATAAGGTAAAGGTCTATGTTACGTTGAAGGAAAGTGTACTCGACCCTCAAGGGACTGCTGTCAAAAAATCGCTCCGTATGATGGGTTACGACGATGTCAATGATGTTCGGATCGGAAAATATATGGAACTAACGATTGGGGAAACGGCAGATCAATTAGACGCAATGATTGAAGAAATTTGTTCAAAATTGCTTGCCAATCCTGTTATTGAAGATTATCGATATGAAATTGAGGAGTGTGTGCCCCAATGAAATTTGCCGTGATTGTATTCCCCGGCTCTAATTGTGACGTTGATATGTACCATGCGGTTATTGATGAACTCGGTGAAGAAGCGGAATATGTCTGGCATGATGAAACAAATTTAGACCGCTTTGATGCCATTCTCCTCCCGGGTGGCTTTTCATTCGGCGATTATTTGCGGACCGGTGCCATCGCCCGCTTCAGTCCCGTAATGAATGAAGTCGTCAAAGCCGCTGAACTCGGAAAACCGGTCTTAGGTGTCTGCAATGGGTTCCAAATTTTGCTTGAAGCCGGTCTTCTTCCGGGAGCCATGCGACGCAACGATAGCCTGAAATTCATTTGTCGGCCCGTTCTCCTTGAAGTAAAAAATTCGAACACCATGTTCACGAATCAATATGCTCCCGGAGAAATAATCGAAATTCCAATCGCTCACGGGGAAGGAAATTATTACTGTGACGAAACAACTTTAGCAAAACTAAAAGCCAATAACCAGATTGTTTTTACCTATCACAACGAAAATCCAAACGGCAGTATCGAAAACATTGCCGGGATTATGAATAAGCAAGGAAATGTTCTTGGTATGATGCCCCATCCAGAACGGGCGGTGGCGAATCTTTTAGGTAGTCATGACGGATTGAAGCTTTTCCAATCAATTGTTAATCAATGGAGGGAATCCCATGCAATTAAAGCTTGAACCGAGTCCGGAACAAATTAAGGCAGAAAAAGTTTACAGTCAAATGGGCTTGACCGATGAAGAATTCTCCCGGATTGAAAAGATTCTTGGACGGTTGCCTAACTACACCGAGGTTGGACTCTTTTCTGTTATGTGGTCGGAACATTGCAGTTATAAAAACTCGAAACCGATCTTAAAGAAATTCCCTGTTACCGGTCCGCACGTTTTACAAGGACCCGGGGAAGGCGCAGGGGTTGTCGATATTGGCGATAATCAGGCCGTTGTTTTTAAAATTGAAAGCCATAATCATCCATCGGCCATCGAACCGTATCAAGGAGCGGCCACCGGTGTCGGCGGGATTATCCGTGATGTTTTCTCGATGGGCGCCCGTCCAATTGCCATCCTCAACTCCTTACGTTTTGGCGAATTGAAGAATGCACGCGGAAAATATTTATTTGAAGAAGTGGTTGCCGGAATTGCCGGCTATGGAAATTGTATTGGGATTCCAACAGTTGGCGGGGAAATCCAATTTGATGCTTGCTATGAGGGGAATCCGCTTGTTAATGCGATGTGCGTCGGCATACTCAATCATGAAGATATAAAAAAAGGGCAAGCACATGGTGTCGGAAACACGGTCATGTATGTCGGTGCCAAAACCGGTCGTGACGGTATCCACGGGGCCACTTTTGCTTCAGAAGAGTTAACGGAAGCATCCGAAGAAAAACGCCCGGCCGTACAAGTCGGTGATCCGTTCATGGAAAAATTGTTACTTGAAGCTTGTTTAGAAGTGATTAAATCCGATGCACTCGTTGGTATTCAAGACATGGGTGCAGCCGGTCTTACCAGTTCGAGCGCGGAAATGGCCAGTAAAGCCGGATCCGGAATCGAGATGAATTTAGACCTGGTTCCTCAACGTGAAACCGGAATGACACCATACGAAATGATGCTCTCTGAATCCCAAGAACGTATGCTCCTTGTCGTAAAAAATGGAAGAGAGCAAGAAATTATCGATATTTTTAAAAGATATGGGTTGGAAGCTGTGGCCATCGGACGAGTCACAGATGATAAAATGTTACGCCTTCTTCATCACGGAGAAGTTGTTGCCGAAGTACCCGCCGATGCCTTAAGTGAAGATGCACCGGTTTACTACAAACCATCAATAGAACCGGCTTATTATCGGACGTTTCAAAAAATGGAAAACCGAATTCCGAAAGTAGAAAATATCGAGGAAACATTGTTACAGTTATTACAACAACCAACCATTGCCAGCAAAGAATGGGTTTATAACCAATACGATTACATGGTACGGACAAATACCGTTGTAGCTCCCGGTTCCGATGCTGCCGTTGTTCGTATTCGCGGCACAAGAAAAGCATTGGCCATGACGACAGATTGTAATTCCCGGTACATTTATTTAGACCCGGAAACCGGCGGAAAAATTGCTGTCAGTGAAGCAGCAAGAAATATCGTTTGCTCCGGTGGCGAACCGCTCGCCATTACCGATTGTTTAAATTTCGGCAGTCCGGAAAATCCGGAAATTTTTTGGCAATTAGAAAAGGCTGCCGACGGAATCAGTGAAGCTTGTCGTGTTTTAAAAACACCGGTGATTAGCGGGAACGTATCTCTTTACAATGAGACGAACGACACTGCGATTTATCCGACACCGGTTATTGGTATGGTGGGATTAATTCAAGATCTCGATCATATTACTACCCAACATTTTAAACAGCCGGGAGATTTAATCTATCTCCTTGGAGAAACAAAACCGGAATTTGGTGGTAGTGAATTGCAAAAACTTATCTATAGAGAAATATTTGGAAAATCCCCGTTACTTGACTTAGATGTGGAGGCTTTATACCAAGAGCAAATACTTACAGCGATACGTGCCGGACTTGTTGCCTCTTGCCATGATGTCAGTGAAGGCGGAGTTGCAGTGGCGCTTAGTGAATGTATCGTTGGGGCAGACGGAATTGGAGCTGATGTTGAACTCCAAGGTGAAGCCGTCACTCAATTATTCAGTGAATCGCAATCACGGTTTATTTTATCGGTAAAAGAAGAAAACCGGGAGCAATTCGAACGTTTCGTATCTGCCAAACTTATCGGCAGAGTTACAGCCGAACCTATTTTACAAATTTCCGTTAATAATGAAACGGTCGTCAAAGTAGAGGCAGAAAAAATCAAAAAAGCATGGAAAGGGGCGATCCCATGCTTGCTGAACTAAGGGGATTAAATGAAGAATGTGGAGTTTTTGGGGTTTGGGGACATCATAATGCCGCTCATATCACCTATTACGGCTTGCAAAGTCTCCAGCACCGCGGTCAAGAAGGGACAGGAATCGCTGTTACCGACGGAAAACAAATTCATATAAAAAAGGGTGAGGGCTTAGTTACTGAAGTTTTTTCTAAAAATGATATGGATGATTTGCAGGGAACAGGTGCCATTGGACATGTTCGATATGCAACAGCAGGCGGCAGTGGACCGGAAAATGTCCAGCCACTCCTGTTCAAATCACAAACCGGCAGCCTTGCTCTGGCCCATAACGGGAATTTGACCAACGCAACAGTGCTAAGATCTTTATTGGAAGCGGAAGGCAGTATTTTTCAAACGACTTCCGATACAGAAGTACTTGCCCATTTAATTAAAAGAAGCAAACGAACGCAATTCATCGATCAAATGAAAGCTGCCTTGAACATGCTGCAAGGTGCGTATGCCTACTTACTTATGACCGAAACAGAATTAATTGTCGCTCTTGATCCTTATGGTTTAAGACCTTTATCAATCGGAAGACTGGGGGATTCCTATGTTGTAGCTTCGGAAACTTGTGCTTTTGATATTGTTGGCGCTGACTATATCCGGGATGTCCAACCGGGTGAAATGCTGATTATTAATCATGATGGAATCCGTTCTGAAATATTTACGACGCAGACACAAATGTCCTTATGTACGATGGAATATGTTTATTTTTCCCGACCGGACAGTGATTTGCAAGGAATGAATGTCCATACTGCAAGAAAAAACTTAGGAAAGCAATTGGCACTTGAAGCGCCCATTGATGCGGATGTCGTCACCGGTGTTCCCGATTCAAGCATTTCTGCCGCCATCGGGTATGCGGAAGAATCCGGCATTCCGTATGAATTAGGTCTCATCAAAAATCGCTATGTGGGGCGAACATTCATCCAACCGACCCAACAACTCCGCGAACAAGGAGTAAAAATGAAATTATCCCCGGTCCGTGGGGTTGTCGAAGGAAAACGGGTCATTATGGTTGATGATTCAATCGTTCGCGGGACGACCAGTCGACGGATTGTCCGGATGCTCAAAGAAGCCGGCGCCCGGGAAGTTCATGTCGTCATCAGCTCCCCACCAATCAAGCATCCTTGTTTCTATGGGATTGATACCTCCTCTCGGGAAGAATTGATTGCCGGCGATAAATCGGTGGAAGAAATCAGGCAAATCATCGGTGCGGATTCTTTAACTTTTCTAAGTGTGGAAGGCATGTTGAAAGCACTGGGAAGAGAGCAAAGCGGTGGCATGAAAGGGAGCTGTCTTGCCTGCTTTACCGGTAAATACCCGACAGAACGCGAGACATTTGCTGTTGGAACAACAAGAGGATTTGATTTTTAATGAAAATTTAAAATGCATCCTTACAATGAGTCCTGATTTATCTAGTAACACATAGATTTCCGGCAAGTTTGCAAACTCAGCGCAGCAGGAAATTTGGTAAAGGAAATGAACAAATTCGTACGCTCACTTTCAACAATTAGATGATCCGGTTTATGATAAACCGGTAAAGAAAACTCGGGCGTCCGAGCCTTTAGGCGAGAGCAGAGCCGCAAGAGCACTTATGCGTTAGGAAAGTAGAAATTGAAAAATTTATACTTTCCCATTAGCTAAAAAATTACGGGGGTTTCATTCATGGTAAAAGCCTATAAAGCGGCCGGAGTGGATATTGAAGCCGGCTATGAATCGGTAAAGCGAATAAAAAAACATGTATCAAGGACAAACCGCTCGGGATTACTCGGGGCAATCGGCAGTTTTGGAGCTATGTTCGATCTGTCCGTCCTGAACATGAAGGAACCAATTTTAGTTTCAGGAACGGACGGGGTCGGAACAAAATTGAAGTTGGCGTTTCTTCTTGATAAACACGATACAATCGGAATTGATGCCGTGGCGATGTGTGTCAATGATATTGTTGTTCAAGGGGCCGAACCGCTTTACTTTCTAGACTATATCGCCTGTGGGAAAGCAATACCTGAACGAATTGAAGCCATTGTAAAAGGAGTGGCCGATGGTTGTGTGGCTGCCGGCTGTGCGTTAATTGGCGGAGAAACTGCTGAAATGCCCGGTTTGTACGATGAAAGCGAATATGATATTGCCGGTTTTGCCGTCGGTGCCGTTGAAAAAGCAAATCTTATCACCGGTTCCACCATTAAAAGCGGCGACGTCCTTATCGGTCTGGCAGCAAACGGTATTCACAGCAACGGCTATTCCCTCGTTCGCAAATTGTTTTTGGAAGAAAAGAAATTCAGCTTAAATGATTGGTTCCCTGAATTACAATCGACACTTGGCGAAGAATTACTGAAACCGACAAGAATTTATGTCAAACCAATTTTAGCCGCATTAAAAAAATTCCATATGAAAGGAATGGCCCATATAACCGGTGGTGGCTTTATTGAAAATATACCGAGGATGCTCCCGGACGGCTGCGGTTGCATTATCCGTGAAGGCAGCTGGGAAATCCCGCCAATATTTACACTCATGGAATCAATCGGTAAACTGGACCGGGCTGAAATGTATAATGTTTTTAATATGGGGATTGGCATGGTCATTGCCGTACATCCTGAAGAAGCGGATGCACTATTAAGCCATTTCAAAATCCTAGGTGAAAAACCATTTCTAATTGGAACGGTAACTGATAAGCCCGGTATCCAAATTTTGAGAAATGAGGGCGGACAATGAAAAATATTGCCATCTTTGCATCCGGTAACGGCAGTAATTTCCAAGCATTGGTTGATGCCGTTAAAGAAGGAACGCTTCGGGCAAATATTGCGCTTCTCGTTTGTGACCGGCCGGGTGCTTATGTAATTGAAAGAGCAGAAGCGGAACATATTCCCGTATTTTTATTTAATCCGAAACAATATCAACATAAAGCTGCATATGAAACAATCATTCTAGCAAAACTCGTCGAAATGAACATTGAATTTATTGCATTGGCCGGTTACATGAGACTCATTGGTCCAACAATCTTAAAGCATTACGAAGGAAAAATTGTTAATATACATCCTTCCCTGTTGCCGGCTTTTCCCGGACTGGATGCGATCGGACAAAGTTTACAAGCAGGTGTAAAACAAACCGGTGTAACGATCCATTATGTCGATGAAGGAATGGATACCGGAAAAATAATTGCCCAACAAGCGGTTCCCATTTCCGTTGATGAAACAAGGGAATCATTACAAGTTAAAATTCAGGCCGTTGAACATCAATTATACCCGGCTACTTTACAAAAGCTGTTAAACTTTTCATCATCCTTTTCTACAAGAACACAATTGGAGGCTAAATAATATGTCAAAAAAACGTGCACTCATCTCTGTATCCGACAAAACCGGTGTCGTCGATTTTGCAAAAGAACTTGTTGAACTCGGCTTTGAAATCATTTCAACCGGGGGAACGAGCAACGCTTTAATAGAAGCCGGTATCCCTGTAATCGGAATTAGTGACATCACCGGCTTTCCGGAAATTCTTGACGGTCGCGTAAAAACTTTACACCCGGCTATTCATGGCGGATTGCTGGCCAAATTGGACGAAGCGGAACATGTTAACCAAATTGAAGAACATGGGATTTCACCAATCCACCTTGTTTGCGTAAACTTATATCCATTTAAAGAGACCATTTCCAAACCAAATGTTTCGGTTGAAGAAGCAATTGAAAATATTGATATTGGCGGTCCATCGATGTTACGGTCAGCGGCAAAAAACCATCAACATGTAACGGTTGTTGTTGATCCGACCGATTACACTGTTGTCCTTGATGAATTAAAAAAGAACGGTGAAACACAATTTTCAACACGCAGAAGACTTGCTGCAAAAGTATTCCGTCATACAGCCGGATACGATGCCTTGATTGCCGAATATATGACCAATTTAACCGGGGAAGTGTTCCCTGAAAAATTAACAGTTACATACGAATTACAACAATCGTTACGATATGGGGAAAATCCTCATCAACATGCAGCTTTTTATAAAAAACCACTTGGATCCAGTTTTTCCATTGCCAATGCGACACAGTTACACGGGAAAGAACTTTCTTACAATAATATTAATGATGCCGCCAGTGCCTTATCCATTGTTGAAGAATTTAACGATCCGGCTGCGGTTGCCGTAAAACATATGAATCCGTGCGGTGTCGGGATTGGTAAAACGATATTTGACGCTTATGCAAAAGCATTTGAAGCCGATCCGGTTTCCATTTTTGGCGGTATAGTCGCCTTAAACCGGGAAGTCGATGAACAAACGGCCAAGAAACTTCATGAAATTTTCCTGGAAATCATTATTGCTCCTTCATTTAGTAAAGAAGCATTAAACATCTTAACAACGAAAAAGAATATTCGCCTGTTAACCGTACCTTTTACAAAAGAAAATAAAAATGAATTCAGGCTTACATCCATTGAAGGCGGTTTGCTTGTTCAAGATTATGACCGGGCCGGCTTGGACGAGGCTACGATTATGGTCCCAACAAAACGTAAACCAACCGAGGAAGAATGGGAAGCATTAAAACTTGGCTGGAAAGTGGTTAAACATGTGAAGTCGAATGCCATCGTCGTCACTTCTAAAGATTCAACGCTCGGTGTTGGCGCCGGTCAAATGAATCGCGTCGGTGCTGCCAAAATTGCTCTTGACCAGGCAGGAAAGAAAGCACAAGGAGCCGTCTTAGCTTCCGATGCCTTTTTCCCGATGGATGATACAGTAGAAGCAGCCGGTCAAGCAGGGATTACAGCGATTATTCAACCGGGGGGATCGGTGAAGGACGCCGACTCCATCAAAAAGGCGGATGAGTACGGAATCGCGATGGTATTTACCGGTATCCGTCATTTTAAACATTAATCTTTCGTTCCTTTATCATTCTGAATCTGAACCATATTTGGAGGTTGACAAATGAATGTTCTAGTTATTGGCAGAGGCGGTCGTGAACATGCCATTTGCCGAAAAGTCAGTGAAAGTCCCTTGGTTGAACAAGTTTTCGCGGCACCGGGAAATGCCGGGATGAGTGATTGTGCCACATGTATTGAGATTAACGAACATGAACAAGATCAATTAGTCGAGTTTGCCAAACAAAACGATATCGGCTTAACAATCATAGGACCGGAAGTACCGCTTTTAGAAGGGTTGGCGAATCGATTCCGCGCTGAATCACTCTTAGTTTTTGGACCCAACAAAGAAGCAGCAGAAATTGAAGGCAGTAAATCATTTGCCAAATCCTTGATGAAAAAGTACCAAATCCCTACTGCAGAATATGAAGTTTTCACTGAATTTGATCAAGCAAAAGACTATGTTTTGGAAAAAGGAGCGCCTATCGTTATTAAAGCTGACGGTTTAGCCGCCGGAAAAGGGGTTGTCGTTGCTAATACTGTAGAAGAAGCTGTTTCCACACTGGAAGAATTTTTATTACAAAATAAATTTGGTTCCTCTTCCGCAAAAGTCGTCATTGAGGAGTTTTTGGAAGGGGAAGAATTTTCGTTCATGGCCTTTGTCAACGGAACAAATCTCGTCCCTTTGGAAATTGCCCAAGACCATAAACGGGCTTTTGACGGGGATCAAGGACCGAACACCGGCGGAATGGGCGCATATTCACCCGTCCCTTTTATCAGTCAAGACACGATTCATAAAGCTTATGAAACGATTTTAAAGCCGGTTACGGAAGCATTAGTTTTGGAAAATAGAAGTTTTACAGGAATCCTTTATGCCGGATTAATCCATACCGCTTCCGGCCCCAAGGTTATTGAATTCAATGCCCGTTTTGGCGATCCGGAAACCCAAGTCGTTTTGCCGCGAATGGAATCCGATCTTGTGGAAGTAATTTTGCAATTATTAAATGGCGAGACACCAATCATTGAATGGGATGATGAAGCAGTACTCGGTGTTGTGATCGCAGCAAAAGGTTATCCGGAATCCTATCAAAAAGGTTTTGTTCTTCCTGCATGTGAATCCATTGATCAAAATGTCCTCCTCTTCCATGCCGGTACAGTAAAAAATGATAAAGGAGAACTGCTTGCCAACGGAGGCCGTCTCCTGTTGGCAGCGGCTAGAGGAAAAACGTTAGCTGCTGCTCAATCAAATGTATATAAGGAATTGGAAAAACTGAACTGGGAGAATTGCTTTTATCGAAAAGATATCGGCAATCGCGCCATTAACCATTCTGTTGTAAAATAAGAGATCGGGGTGTATAAAGAAGGGCGACCTTTTTTGGCACCCTTTTTTCATGAAACAAAAGAGCTGTCAGGACAATGTCTCAAAATAATAAAACCCAAGAATGCAGGAAAGTGAACATTCTTGGGGAAATTTTCGAGCCTTCTATTCAGCATCGAAAATTGTTATTCAATGATATTTTAATAAATATGAACAAACGGCTCATCCATATCCGGTTCTTTTAAAATTAATGCTTCTTGATTGGTTACTGAATTGACATTTACTTCCGTCGTTGCATATTTCGGAAAGCTCTCAACAATTAAGCTTGCAATATATTGTGAAAAACCGATGACTTCCGTTTTTCCATAAAATTGCATGGTTACATCAATGGATATTTTATTTAATTCATTATTAATATATAGAGCCCTGCCGACAATCCCGTTATAGTTGGAAAAATACTGACCGACATTATTTTTAAACGTATCAAACTGTTGGGCATCGTCACGATGTTTTTCCGTTGCTTCAGTTGAAGGGAAAAGCACATATTCCTCTTCTACCTTATTCCATTCCAATGATGTTCCACTTTCCGCCGTTCCATAAGCAAAGTAGTTTCCGGGGACAATGGATGTTTTATCTTGTTGTTTAAATAACCCGATTGTAATCGGAACAGACTCTAAACCTTTGATCTTTCTTAACTGACCAATCAATTCCTCAGCGATTCGCTTTCCTTCGCTTTCAATGACATTATTGGGGATCTCAACTTTTTTCTCTGCCCCATCCAATTTGTAATAATAGACAGAGTTTAATGCCAACCCAATGGACACACCGCCCAGTTTTACCGTATCACCTTCTGACTTAACTAAATAATCGTGTTCAAGAATATGAGCTAAGTAAATTGGATTTTTTTCTTGGTCAGCTTCATTTTCTAATAATGGATTTAGACCGATGTTTTCATTTTCCTTTAAACCTTTTTCTTGTAATTGTCCACTTGTCATTTTCCTTCTCAGCCAACCGGTGATCGTCTTTTTATTAATATATTGGCCTTCTTGAAAAATATAGGTGTCAGTAGGAAAATTCCGTTGAGATATTCGTAATAATCCTTCTTCAAATTCATCGCTGTCAAAACGATTATTTAAATTGCTGACAACCATCCCGCGTACACTGGAAGGTTTGAATGGCGTCAACGTCCGATAATAAGATTCAGATATTTGATATTTTGGGATAATCGCTTTCTCCTCTGTTTTATTATTTTTTTTAACTACTTCATCCTGATCATTAACATTTGGCAGACAACCGGATAAAACAAAAACGAGAAGGAAGGATAGAATCATGTATTTTCTCATTTTTTGGACACCTCTTTAAAAAAAGACTACTGTTCATTTTCGTTTAATATTTCAAGGAACTGTTCTTCGCTCCATATTTCAATATCGAGACTTTGTGCTTTTTCCAATTTTGATCCGGCATCAGCCCCGGCGATAACAATATCAGTCTTTTTACTGACACTTCCGGTTACAGTTGCCCCTAATTGTTCTAGTTTTTCCTTTGCTTCATTTCTGGACAAATTCGTTAACTTTCCTGTTAAAACAATTGTTTTCCCGGCTACAGGAGATTCTATATCCGCGATATTTTGCGGTCTTTCCCCTTTATAAGTGACATTCACACCTAGGGATTTCAATTCATCAATTAATTCTTTTACTTCCGGAGCCTGAAAATAAGTAACAATCGAATTTGCCATTTTTTCCCCAATATCAGTAATTGCTTGTAATTCTTCTTCTTTTGCATCCATAAGCCGATCGATGTGTTCATATGTTTGTGCTAAAATTTTGGCTGCTTTTGCACCGACATGACGAATGCCAAGACCGAATAATAACCGTTCTAATGAATTTTCTTTTGAGGCTTCAATGGCAGTTAATAAATTTTGAACGGATTTTTCACCCATTCTTTCCAGTTGAATCAATTGGTCTTTGGTTAATTTATAAATATCAGCTACATCTGCGACTAAATTTTCTTGGAACAATTGGGTAATTACTTTTTCACCCAAACCATCGATATTCATGGCATTTCTTGAGACAAAATGAATCAAACCTTCACGAATTTGTGCCGGGCATTTCGGGTTTATGCACCGCAAAGCTACTTCCCCTTCCAAACGGACCAGTTCACTTCCGCAAGCAGGGCAATGAGTTGGCATCGCAAAAGGATTTTCTTTACCGGTTCGTTTTTCAGGAACAGACCGCACGACTTCCGGAATGATGTCACCCGCTTTTTTAACGATAACATAATCACCAATTCGAATATCTTTCTCTTTAATCAAGTCTTCATTATGCAAGGATGCCCGCTGTACCGTTGTTCCGGCAACGCGTACCGGTTCCAGTATTCCTGTTGGCGTCACGACACCGGTCCGACCGACACTGAGATCAATACCAATTAATTTGGTCATTACTTCTTCTGCCGGGAATTTATAAGCAATCGCCCAGCGTGGACTTTTCACCGTCGTTCCAAGCTTTTCCTGCTGGTCATAACGGTCGACTTTGACCACAATCCCGTCAATTTCATAAGGCAAATCAGGTCGCTTTTCTTGCCATTCTTTAATATATTCCAAGACGTCATCAATCGTCGAACAAAGTCTTCTTTCCTGATTTGTTTTTAAACCGAGCCGGTCCAAATAATTTAATCCTTCACTATGTCTTTCAATTAATTCTAAATGATTCTCACCGATGGCATAGAGAAACACATCGAGATTCCTGGAAGCTGCAATTTTCGGATCCAGCTGTCTCAAGGAACCGGCCGCTGCATTCCTTGGATTGGCAAACAAGATTTCTCCGTTTTCTTCCCGCTCCTTATTCAGTTTAGCAAAAGATCTTTTCGGCATAAATACTTCCCCACGAACTTCAATCGTTACTTTCTCGGTTAACTGTAAAGGAATCGAGCGGACGGTTCGTAGATTCACTGTAATATCTTCCCCGACTGTTCCATCACCACGGGTAGAACCTTGGACGAACACACCGTTTTCATATCGAAGGGAAACCGCTAACCCATCAATTTTCAATTCGCAAACATAAGCAGTGTCGCCTACCGTTTGTCTCACTCTGCGGTCAAAATCGCGAAGATCAGCCTCATTAAAAGCATTGGCAAGACTAAGCATCGGGATTCGGTGTCTTACCTTTTGAAAACCTTCCAACACTTCACCGCCTATCCGCTGCGTTGGAGAGTTCGGTGTCTTTAATTGGGGGAATTCCGTTTCCAGAGCAATTAATTCTTGCATTCGTTTATCATATTCACTGTCAGGAACAGATGGCTTATCCAATACGTAATATTCATATCCATATTGGTTCAATAACTTATGCAATTCATCTACCCTTTTTTTGGCATCTTCTAAACGCATAGACAACCCTCACCTTTGTATGTAATGTACTGATTAAGCAAAGCGCGATTTCCTGAAAGAGCTTTTGGGTTTTATTTGTTATTTTAAATGATCCATAAATCTTTTCTATATTTTTTGTGAAAAAATCACATTATTTTTGTTTTTCAATAGGGGCAAATTTGGCTAACAGACGCTTTATGCCGACTGGTATTGGAAAGGCAATATCCAATTCCATATGATCCCCCTCGCCTTTCACACTAACAACCGTACCGACGCCCCATTTTTTATGAATCGCCTTGTCGCCCGCTCTCCAACGAATATCTTCACCGCCTGTGGTTGATTGCGCAGGTCGAAATACCGGACGAACCTGATGCTGATCACGAACGGGAACATTTCGTTTCTGTTCATTTAACCTGTCAATAAATTCATCGGGAATTTCTTCAATGAATCTGGAAGCGGGATTTATATTAGTATGACCGTAAAGCGTTCGGATTTGGGCATTTGTAATATATAATTCTTCCTCTGCCCGGGTAATTCCGACATACATGAGACGTCTTTCTTCTTCCATATCATTTTCTTCCATGAGACTTCGTGAATGTGGAAAAACTCCTTCTTCTAAACCGATTAGGAAAACAACGGGAAATTCAAGTCCCTTTGCTGAGTGCAGTGTCATTAGTACGACAGCATCTTTTACATTTTCTTCTTTATCCAGTTGATCGATATCAGCTACTAAGGCTAAATCAGTTAAAAAAGCAATCAGTGTTTGGTCTTCACTGGATTCCTCAAAATTTTTCGTCACTGACAGAAATTCATCGATGTTTTCGAGGCGGCTTTCTGCTTCTAATGTTTTTTCAGCCTGTAACATTTCCCGATATTCTGTTCGTTTAATGATTTCTTCGGTTAACTCCATCACGGACAAATATTCTTGCATCTGATTCAATCCGGAGAGCATTTGATAAAATTCACGGCAGGCTTTCATAGCTTTTGCCGATAAGCCGATCCGTTCCACTTCTCCTAATGCACGAAACATAGACATCTCGTTTTGAAGGGCATATTGCGCGATGCGATCAAGGGAAGTAGCTCCAATCCCGCGCTTTGGCACGTTAATGATACGAACAAAACTAATATCATCATCCAAGTTTGCAACAAGACGTAAATAAGCGAGTAAATCCTTAATTTCTTTCCGGTCATAGAATTTTGTCCCGCCAACAATCGTATAAGGAATATTCGCCTTCACCAACATTTCTTCCATTGCCCGCGATTGTGCATTTGTCCGATATAGAATGGCAAAATCACTAAACTTTCTTTGTTTCGTTTCAATCAGTTCTTTTATTTTACCGGTGACAAACAATGCTTCTCCTTGTTCTGTGTCAGCTCGATAATATTGGATTTTTTCCCCTTTTTCATTATCTGTCCAAAGATTTTTCGGTTTTCTTTTCACATTATTTGAGATAACATGATTAGCCACTTGTAAAATATTTTTCGTTGACCGATAATTTTGTTCAAGTAGGATCACTTTTGCATTCGGATAGTCCTTTTCAAACGAAAGAATATTGGCAATATCGGCACCTCTCCATCCGTATATCGACTGATCCGAATCACCGACCACACAAAGATTTTGAAATTTCGCTGCCAATAAGTGCACAAGTTGATATTGCGCCTTATTCGTATCTTGATATTCGTCCACATGAATGTATTGAAATTTCCTTTGATAGTACTCTAAAACCTCAGGAACCCGTTTGAATAATTGAATTGTTTTCATGATCAAGTCATCAAAATCGAGGGAATGATTTTTGAGAAGCCGTTTTTCATATTGTTCAAAGACGTCGCTTACGATATTTTCAAAATAATTGCCTGTATATTTTCCATATTGTTTCGCATCAATCAACTCGTTTTTCGCACTGCTGATGGCACTTAAAATGCCCCGCGGGTCAAATTTTTTCGAATCAATATTTTTATCTTTTAAAATTCCCTTTATGACCGATAGCTGATCCGTCGTATCTAAAATGGTAAAATTCCGGTTAATACCAATCCGGTCAATATCTCTTCGTAAAATCCGGACACACATCGAGTGGAAAGTGGAAATCCAAATTTCATCTGCGGCACCGCCAAGAATTCCGTTAATCCGCTCTTTCATTTCCCGAGCCGCTTTATTCGTAAAGGTAATCGCTAATATATTATAAGGATTGACTCCTTTTTCCAATAAAATATAAGCGATTCGGTGCGTTAGTACTCTTGTTTTTCCACTGCCTGCCCCGGCCATAATGAGGAGCGGACCTTCCGTGGTCTTGACCGCCTGTTGCTGCTCCTTATTTAATCCTGCAAGAAGACGATCCTTTAAATATTGCACAACAATCACCCTTTTCAAATCCGAATATTTGTTCTTATTTTACAAGAAATCGTACTGGAATGCAACTTGTATTACAATTCTTTTGCCGCTTTGACAGTTTTCAACGCTTCCTGTAAATTATCATAAATCACATTTCCTACCACAATTACATCTGCATGCGTGATCATTTCCCGGGCACGTTCAGCAGTTGTTATTCCACCGCCATAGAAAAGGACCGATTCTTCCAACTGTTCTTTTACACATTGAACGACTTCCGGATCTCCGTAAGTTCCGCTATACTCCAGATAAAACACGGGTAAGCGCAACATTTTTTCCGCCATTACTGCATACGCTTCAATGTCATCCAAACTCAAATCCGTTTTCGCACCGGTTAATTTCGCTACTTTACTATTTTCATTTAAAATACAATAGCCTTCAACGACCATTTCCTTCCAATCGATGAAATGCCCGTATTCTTTAATAGCCTGATGATGATGTCCGATAATCCAATTCGGATCTTGGCTGTTTAGCACCGTTGGAATAAAGTATAAATCAAATCCGGGGGAAATCGAGTCAATATTGGAAATTTCCAACGCACATGGTACAGGATAACGCCGAACTCTCGCCATTAAGTTAAGAACATTTTCCAGCGTTACCCCGTCCGTGCCACCGATCATAATACAATCCGTACCTGATTCGCAAATTTTCTCTAATGACAGATCATCAATTTCTTTATTCGGATCAAGTTTAAATACATGTCTCCAAGTCCGTAAATCGTACATATGATTTTCCTCCATTATTCGCTCCATTCCAACATTATACCATTCCTTTGCTATATAAAAAATAATGAAATCTTCTTATTAAAACCAAGAAGGAATCAGTGCCATAGAAAAAGGGACTTACAAACCAGTCCCTTTTTCTTCTTCCTGCTCATTATTATTTTGTTTATCAGCCAAGCGATCCAGAACCATCTTATACGCATCGTTTCCGTAATTTAAACAACGCTTGACGCGAGATATCGTTGCAGTGGAAGCACCTGTTTCTTTTTCAATTTCATGGTATTTACTGCCTTCTTGTAAAAGTCTTGCAACTTCTAACCGCTGAGATAAGGATTGGATTTCATTAATGGTGCACAAATCATCGAAAAATCGATAGCATTCCTCTTTGTTTTTCAATGTTAAAATCGCATCGAATAATTGATCCAACGCCTTTCCTCGTAATTTATCTATCTGCACAAATCATGCCTCCTCCTACAAAATAACATTCTTCCTTGCTAATAGAAAAATGGAAGAAATCTATATTTCCCACAAATTTGATAGTAGAACAAATCTGACGCTTCCGGCAAGCCTCCCACCTACCTTCCTCGTTGATTTAAAATTTGGTAGAGGCTTTAAGAGTGGGATAGCAATTACCTAAAACTGAACCATTTTATCTAAATCAGGGACAATATTAATCCATGTTTTACCCGGCACAAGGGGCACTTCTTTTCCATTCAAATAAGGGACAATTCTCCCATCTTCATTTTCCCATTGGATCTCTTGTAATTTCCCTTTTTGTAAAAGAAATGCACGGCCGCCGGAAGTTAAATCAATATCCAGTAACCCGTAGCTGTCAATTGTCCGGTGATTTGTTTCAACAATGAATATATTATTTAAAAGGACCGGATCGCCGGTTTCATTGTCAACGGTTTGGGCGCCGGCAGAAAAACGTTTGTACGTACTTGATGCCGGGTCGTATTCATAACGGACTTCAAATGTTTTTGTAGAATAGGAGATCGTTGCCGAGGACTGCTCCGTTCCTCCCACTTCTTCATCCTCTTTTAAAAATACATACGGTTCCGGTGCCCCAACCATAGAAAAATTTTCTTCCTCTGCACCTTCTTCAATATGGTCGTAAGTTATATAAGAATTATGCGGTGCTTTCCGTTTCGATGATCGCTCAAATAAAGTTCCATCATAAAAAAGTCCGTTTAATGAATCAACATAGCCGCTCTCCAGCATTTTTTGCGCTTTTTCACTCCAACCATGATGAACATAAAGTGCATCTAACCCTTTTGCCACCTCTACATAATAAGGCCTCGCACTCCTAACCGGACCAATCATTTCCGGTTTCTCACTTTGAAACACAGCGAGGAACCGGGTAACTCCACCCTCAGCCAGTATCTCAAAAACAAGATCCGCTTTCGTTAACCCCGATTGCGGGCGGCCTTCCGGATGATTATTGACCATAACCGTGACAGCACGGTTTTCAGGTTTCTTATCAGTTGGTAAGCCCGTTAGCGGGTACGTATATTTACTTTCCTCTTCTTTCGTTTCCGTTTTTTCCAAATCTTTGGTGTCCGTTTGTTTACTTGACGGGACTTCATTTTTGCTGCAACTCATTAATAAAAATAATGCGACAATGAATAGTAACCAATTTACTCGTTTTTTCACTCGGTCTAACCCCTTTAAGTTGTAATTAGTGTATCCCTTTATTATTTTAACGCAATATAGAAGGAAACAAAACTTTTTTTTGCATGACATCATAAACTCCTTTTGGCGTCATACGAATATAAGGTAAATGCGTAGATGTGAAAAAGAGTAGCGTATAAATAGGATCATCAAATTGGTACCCTTTTTCCTTCATTATTTTTTTAAACTCTTTTTCTTTTATAATTAAACGTTCAAAAGAAAGTCGACTGGAGATGCCCGATAAAGGTAAATCCAATTCATAAATGATTTCTCCCTTTTCGACAACAACGATTCCACCGCCAATTTCTTTCATTCTGTTAAACGCTATTAACATGTCTTGTTTATTTTTTCCAATAAGAAGAATATCACCCGTATAAGTAAAAGAAGAGGCTAACCCACCTATACGCGCAAATCCTTTCAATAATGTATTAATCCTTTGCGTTCCTTTCTCATCAACAGTCATAAAAAAGCATTCATCTTGCGGATCGTCAATTTCGTCCCGATCGACATCAATCGATATTGAATATGGTTTTGTAATAACGGAATTTTCCAGTTGGATACCAAATGGCATGGAAAACTGTAAATCTGTCATGGTTAAATCCCAATCAATTTGTAACGGCTGAAAACCAAAATGATCAAGGGAAATATTTTGTTCATTTTCAACCGGTTTGCTATCTCTTTTCACCCAGACTCCCTTTGCTAATACCGATACAGGTGTTGGTTGATCTATTTTTTCAAGAAAATTAATATCTGCTGTGCGACCGGTAGCAATTAACCCGTGTAAGTGATCAAACTGATAATATTTTGCCGGATTATAGGTTGCCATTAAATAAGCGTCGATTGGTGGAACTCCTTTTTCGATAGCGATTTTAATTAAACAGTCTATCACACCTTGTTCATAAAAGGACGGAGGTGAACCATCTGTTGTTAACATAAAATGATCGTAATTTTGGATCCCCATTCGGTTAAGATCATCGAGTAGATTCGGTAAATCCGGACGAATCGATGAGTACCTTAATGTCACCATATAACCTTGAAGCAACCGCCTCATCACTTCTTCCCCGGTCATAGCCTCATGGTCAGAATCAGCTCCAAGCAGTTTCAGTTTGGCTAATGTTTTTTCTGAGGCACCAGGAAAATGTCCTTCCACTTTCTTATTTAACCGCTTCGTTTCTTGAATCCAATGAAGCGTCAGATCATCTCCGGCCAATAATTTCGGCCAACCGGTTAATTCCCCGCCTTGAATAACGAATTCATGATTGATCCAATTTTTTACTAATGCATTGGAAAATATTCGTTCTTCATCGATTAATTCTGATTGACTGTCATACCGTGCCCACCAATATAAGGTTGACGGAACAGTTTGAAGAGCTTCTATAAAAGAAAACGCTTTCTTTTTATTTAATAATAATATAAGCGGTAAGTTATCATTGATTAAAACGCTCGTTCCAAATTTTAATGCATACTGTGCAAAAGATAGGGGATTATATAACTGAAACGGATGAACATGCGGCTCAATATATCCCGGAACAAGAAAATAATGTTTGCAATCAACTTGTTCGCATTTACTATCTATAAAATTAGGTTCCCGTTCACCTACATAAACAATTCGATCTTGATAAATCCATATATTGCCTGTCATCCATTGCTTAAGTATTCCATGTAAATAGGTTGCATTAAAGAAAACTTTTGTGGGAGACCTTTTCCCGTCAAGTACTTCTACATGTTCTCTAAGTTCCCGGTTTCTCCATCTATATTTTGATTCAACCATTTTATCCACCTTTTATTCATTATTTTTACCTTGTATTTTTCAATTCAAAAAAAATTTAAATGTAACCGTATTATATCACGATTTATCAGTTCATGCATTAAAGAAAACATTAACATTTTGTTAACGGAGGAAAATAGAATGAACGTAAAGCAAAATATTGGTATTATGAATGCATTGATTCGAATCACTGTGGGGTTGACGATGCTTTCTTGGGCAACCGCCAAACTTGTAAAAAGACCCTGGAGAAATTCCTATTTGTTCATTGCTTTTCTTGCTGCCATGAAAGTTGGGGAAGGGATTGTTAAATATTGCCCGATGACAGATGTTATTCAAAATCAAATGAATCAAATGATGGGTTCAGATAGCGATTCAAATAAAAACGGAAATGAGTCCCAAAATAAATCGGACTTAAAACAAATGATGGATATGTTTGTCCCGAAACAAAAAGAACAATCATCAAACGGAACAAATAATAATCAGCACCAACAAGGCAGTCACCATCATGAACAGGAAAATAGCCAAAGTTAGCAAATATCCCATCTTTTACATTTTTAAAGAGAACTCGAGTACCCGAGTTCTCTTTAAAAATTTTATAACCCCAAACGTTCAAATATGGTGTCCACATGTTTTAAATGGTAATGGTAATCGAAACAGTCAGCCAACTCTTCTTTTGAAAGGGTCGCCATAATTTTTTCGTTACTTTCAACTAAGGAGCGAAAAGGAACTTGTTGTTCCCATGCTTGCATAGCCAGCGGTTGAACCGTGTCATAAGCGGTTTCGCGGACCCAACCTTTTTCAATCAATGAGAGAAGCACCCGTTGCGAGTAGATTAACCCTAATGTCCGGTCCATGTTTCGTTTCATATTTTCCGGGAAAACCGTCAAGTTTTTCACAATATTGGAGAAACGATTCAACATATAATTTAAAGCGATCGTCGCATCCGGCAAGATAATCCGTTCAGCCGATGAATGAGAAATATCCCGTTCATGCCAAAGGGATACATTTTCGTAAGCTGTAAGCATATATCCGCGAATCACCCTCGCCATTCCGGTCATATTTTCCGAGCCGATTGGATTCCGCTTATGCGGCATAGCGGAAGAACCTTTTTGACCTTTCGCAAAAAATTCTTCAACCTCTCTTACTTCACTTTTTTGTAAGCCTCGGATTTCTGTGGCAAATTTTTCAATGGATGTAGCAATAAGAGCAAGGGTAGCCAAATAATAAGCATGGCGGTCCCGCTGTAAGGTTTGTGTTGAAATTGGCGCAGGAGTAAGGCCAAGTTTTTCACATACATATTTTTCTACAAACGGATCAATATTTGCATATGTACCAACTGCACCGGAAATTTTCCCGAATTCGACACCTTGGGCGGCTTGTTTGAAACGTTCAAGGTTCCGTTTCATTTCTTCATACCAAAGTGCCAACTTCAGTCCGAAAGTGGTCGGTTCCGCGTGAACACCGTGGGTCCGTCCCATCATCACAGTATACTTATGTTCCTGTGCCTTATGTTTCAAAATCGCTATGAAGTTTTCAATATCTTTTATCAAAATGGTATTGGCTTGTTTTAATAAATAAGATAGTGCCGTATCAACGACATCTGTTGACGTAAGGCCGTAGTGCACCCATTTCTTTTCCTCACCAAGACTTTCTGAAACAGTTCTTGTAAAAGCAACCACATCATGTCGTGTTTCTTCTTCAATTTCTTTAATCCGATTAACAGAGAATGTCGCTTTTTCACGGATTTTTTGAACATCCTCTTTCGGAATTTCTCCTAATTCCGCCCATGCCTCACATGCTAAAATCTCTACTTCAAGCCAGGCATGAAACTTGTTTTCCTCTGTCCAAATCGCACCCATTTCTGGTCTTGTGTACCGGTCGATCATATTTTACCCTCCACTTTATTTCAAACTTGATTTTTTTCTTATTTTTCCATCATGATCTAGTTTCATCTTAACAAATAGAAAAAAGACAAGTCAAGGTAAATTCGAACGTTAATTAATAAACCGCCTATAAACGTTCGTATTTTAGTTTATTAAAAACTTTTATCTGGCAGCACAAGACCGAAATGGTAATATGATTGCTCGATAAACAAGTAGAACAAATATTTAAGAAGGCCTAAAAACCCCACAGATACTAAATTCTGTGGGGTTAAGAAAAACTATTTTATTTTACAGCATTTTTTACAAGTTCGATTACTTCTTCAACTGTGCTCTTTTGGAGTGCCTCTTGTGCCAATTTTTCCATTTCCGCTTTCGATAATTTGCGGATTAAGGAACGAGCTTTCAAGATAGAAGTCGCACTCATTGAGAATTCATCAAGGCCAAGACCTAATAATAACGGAACAGCTGTTTCATCACCGGCCATCTCACCGCACATGCCTGTCCATTTTCCTTCTTTATGAGATGCATCAATTACCATTTTAACTAAACGTAAAATTGATGGATTGTACGGTTGATACAGATAGGAAACTTGTTCATTCATCCGGTCTGCAGCCATTGTATATTGAATCAAGTCATTTGTCCCAATACTGAAAAAGTCTACTTCTTTGGCAAACTGATCAGCTAACACAGCGGTCGAAGGAATTTCAACCATAATTCCGAGTTCGATATGATCGGCAGTTGGGATGCCTTCCTTTGCTAAATTATCTTTTTCTTCCAGGAATAACTTTTTCGCTTCCCGGAATTCATTTAATGTGGCAATCATTGGGAACATTACTTTTAATTTCCCATAGACACTTGCGCGAAGGAGAGCACGTAATTGGGTACGGAAAATATCTGTCCGATCCAAGCAAAGCCGAATTGCACGGTGTCCCAGAAATGGATTCATTTCTTCCGGCAGCGGTAAGTAGGATAACTTTTTATCGCCGCCGATATCCAATGTCCGAACCACGACCGGTCTGCCTTCCATGCCTTCTAAAACGGCCTTATAAGCTGCAAATTGGTCTTCTTCACTTGGCAACTCATCACGGCCCATATATAAAAATTCTGTTCGGAATAAGCCGACACCTTCTGCACCGTTGTGAAGCGCACCTTCTACATCTTTTGGCGTACCGATATTAGCAACTAATTCTACTTGGACACCATCTTTAGAGATAGAAGGCTCATTAACCAATTTTGCCCACTCCGCCAATTGTGCTTCATAATCTGCTTGTTTTTTCTTATATTCCTCAATTAATTCTTCTGTCGGGTTAATATGTACTTCACCGGACAATCCGTCCAAAATCAAGAAATCGCCATTTTGGATATCTTTTGTTGCTGTTTTTGTTCCTACAACTGCAGGAATTTCTAAGGATCTGGCCATGATTGCTGAATGGGAAGTCCGCCCTCCAATATCAGTGGTAAACCCTTTAACAAACTTCCGATTTAACTGTGCGGTATCAGATGGAGTTAAATCTTCGGCTACGATAATCACTTCTTCTGAAATCATACTTGGATTAGGAATGGTTACATTCAATAAGCCGGCTAAAACTCTTTTACGGACATCACGAATATCTGCCGCCCGTTCCCGCATATATTCATTATCCATTTGTTCAAAAATGCCGATAAACATATCGGTCGTTTCCTGTAAAGCAGCTTCGGCATTCATCTTTTCATTTTTTATTTTATCCTCAATAGGTGCAACAATTTCCGGGTCATTCAAAATTAACAAATGAGCTTCAAAAATCTCTGCCTTGTCCGGACCTAAAGCTTCCCGGGCATGATCACGAATTGCTTCAAGCTGGGATTTAGCTATTCTTAAGCTGTCACGAAATCTGGAAATTTCTTTTTCACTGTCTTCAACGGTCGTTTTTTGAAAGGATAAATCCGGTTCTACAAGACGATATGCCTTACCGATGGCAATACCACTTGAGGCGGCAATTCCTGTAATCCATGTACTCATTACTCAGCCAACCCTTCTTTTTTCATTAATTCATCGATTGCGTTCATCGCTTCATTTTCATCGGTACCGTTAGCTTTAATTTTTATTACAGCATTTTTTCCAATACCAAGGGACATGATTCCCATAATTGATTTTAAGTTTACTGTTTTTCCGTTATATTCGAGTTCTATATTGGAATTAAATTTCCCTGCTTCACGGACGATTAATGTAGCCGGTCTTGCATGAATACCAGTTTCCTCAATAATTTTATAAGTTTTTTCTGCCATTGTAAACACTCCTCAATTTTAATTAGATTTTCCATGATAAAAAAGGTATTAACGGTAATATAGTTCAGATTATTCAATATGGTGAACACCTGAAAAGTTCATTTTCTAAAACTTGCACGCCCAATATAAAACTTGTCCTGTCCTAACTATTGTTCATGCAAATCTCGCGTAAAATTGGATACTACTTATTATTTTACTCTTTATCTTTTTCTATGTTAACAAATTAACAAGTTTATTTTCAACATCATTTTTCCCTTGGATGCCGTTTGTTTACCTAATTGATATAATTCCTTTTTCTTCTAATTGGACAGAACCCATTTTTTCTATGACAACTTTTTCATCAACATCTAAATTCGTGAAAACAATTGGTGTGATAATAGAAGGAACTCGTTCTTTAATGAAATCTAAATCCGCACGTAATAATGGTTGTCCGGCTTTCACTTGTTCACCGTCATTTACCAATACCTCAAAACCTTCACCCTTTAGGTTGAATGTATCTATACCAAAGTGAATGAACATTTCACGTCCGCTTATTGTTTGAAAAGAAAGGGCATGTTTTGTCGGTAATACATTTATAACTGTACCGTCTGCCGGAGCAACAACAAGTCCTTCTTCCGGTTCGATGGCAAAACCATCCCCCATCAATTTAGCGGAGAATACATAATCCGGTACTTCTGTGATTGGTTTTAAAGTACCTTTTATTGGTGCAATAAATGTGTCATTTGTATCCATATCATTTTCTTGTACTTCCGGGTGTATTTCCTCCATTTGTTGTATATACCCCTGTTGCTTAACCGTTTTTACAGCACGAGGTTTTTTCCCGTTCAAGATATTCTGCATTTGACTCTTTAAGGTGTCTGATTTAGGGCCAAAAATTGCTTGAATATTATTTCCTACCTCGAGGAAACCGGACGCACCTAATTTTTTCAACTTTTCTTTATCAACATTTTTCATATCCTTTACTTGAAAACGCAAGCGAGTAATACACGCATCCAAGTGAATGATATTTTCCTGTCCACCCATTGCCTCAATAACTTGAAATGGAAGTTCTCCTTTGTTTGTTTCCTCTGTACGATCTTCTTCCTCGACAGTTTCAATCTCTTCACGACCCGGTGTTTTTAAATCCCATTTCAAGATAAAAAAGCGGAAAATAAAGTAGTAAAGAACTGCAAATACGAAGCCGACGATAATCGTGAGCCACCACGGTTCTCTTCCAGGTAATATACCGAATAAGAAAAAGTCAATGGCACCACCTGAGAATGTATAACCGATATTCACATCCAACCATGTCATGATAACGAAGGAGAAACCATCTAACAATGCGTGGATAAGAAATAATACCGGTGATAGAAACAAGAATGTGAATTCAATGGGTTCTGTAATCCCAGTTAAGAATGAAGTTAGTGCAGCACTAACAAGCAAACCTGCCACCATTTTTTTCTTTTCCGGTTTTGCCGTATGGTACATGGCAAGTGCTGCAGCCGGTAAGCCAAACATCATAATCGGGAACTCCCCTGCCATGAAGTGACCGGCTGTTAGTTCAACTCCATCACGCAACTGAGCAAAGAAGATAGTCATATCTCCACGAACAACATCACCGGCAGCCGTCGTATAAGAGCCAAATTCATACCAGAATGGCGCGTGATAGATATGATGTAATCCAAATGGTATAAGTAATCTCTTAATAAAACCAAACATAAATACTGCAATATAAGGACCTTCATCAATTAACCATATGGAAGCGGAATTCAGGCCGCTTTGAATCGGCGGCCATACAACCAATAGAATTAATCCGGCAATCAATGAAAACGCCGCTGTTACAATTGGTACAAAACGTTTTCCGGCAAAGAAACCGAGGAATGTTGGCATGTTGATATCATGGTACTTATTGTAACAATAGGCCGCAACGAGACCAACAATAATACCACCAAATACACCGGTTTGTAAGGTAGGAATCCCTAATACAGATGCAGTGCCTGGATTCGTTCCGATATTCTCAGCTGTTAAACCGATCCAAGAACCCATTACCTGGTTCATAACCAGATAACCAACTATCGCTGCCAGTGCCGCTACACCGTCTCCTGCCAAACCAATGGCAACCCCTGCGGCAAATAATAAGGCAAGGTTGGAGAAAATAATATTTCCTGCATCTTCTATTACATTACCGATAAGCTGAATCCAATCAGCCTGTAAAAACGGGAGAACGTCAATCATATTCTCTTGACCAATTGCATTACCGATACCCAGAAGTAACCCGGCAGCCGGCAATAGTGCAACAGGAAGCATAAGTGCTTTACCGGCTTTCTGTAAAACACCAAAAAGTTTTTTCAACACAGGTGCGTTCACTTCCTATAAAAAATGTAAAAGAGGATGGTGAAAAAGTCCGGGAACAGTTTTTTCGAATTTATCGATCAACTTGCTGCTCACTTTTTATGTACTTGAAGCAAACGCTCTGAATTTTAGAGAATACGTTTCCGCAAACTTTTTGTTCTCCTCTTAGAACACACACGAAAATTTAAAGGCATGGGAAAAAGGATAAATTACACAAAGCACCATTATTTACGTATTTTGTGTATCTCATCTTCTTTTTACTCATGCCTGATCGAATCAGTAACACGTAAAATATGGACTCTTCTTTTTAGTTAGTCAAAATTTTACTATAAATTCTTTGCAAATGCATGGTTAGATAGACAGCCTCTGCATTTCCAACCGGTTTCTTTAAAGCATTTTGCATAATTTTAATCAGCTTCCATGAGAGATTATAACAAAAAGGATATTCATGTTGCAATGTGTAGGTTAATTTTGATATTTCCCCTAATTCATCTCCTACATGTACCCTGTCAATGGCAAAGCGCAAATGTCTAATAAGACGGATATAATCGATTGAATGTTTATCAATTTTTGCCTGGAAAGCTTCTTCAATCACATTGACCAATTGGCTAATCAGTTGGGAATCTTTATTGATTTCCAGTACATTTTTATGCATGATGGCGCTGTGAATATGAAGAGCGATAAAACCGATTTCGTCCACGGGCAATTGAATTTTCACCGCTTCATTGACAATTTTTACAACTTCCGAAGCAATTTTAAACTCCATCGGATAAATGGATTTTGTTTCAAATAAAAACGGATTTTTGATTGAAATCCCTTCCATCGTCCGGTAAATAGAGAACATTAAATGGTCTGTTAAGGCAACTTGTGTGTGTTCATCCAAGCTGGTGTGGGTTTGGTTTTTTATATAGTTTAAGGCGTCAATGATTGCATCGAACGTTTTTGCTTCCATTTGCGGTAATAAGCTTTTATACTGCTCCTGTTTCTCTTTATCTTTTAAAACAAAGATTTTTTCAGCAAATTCTTCACTCAGTTGATCCCCTCGTTTCTTATTAAAACCAATTCCCTTCCCGATTAGGACAACCTCTTTAAATTCCTCATTTTCCGCAATCAAAACATTATTGTTTAGTATTTTTTTGACAATGAACAACGCCATAGCATTACTCCATTCTAAAAATGAATCTTATTTATTAATTATGACGTACCCTATAGACGATGGTCAACAATTTCATACAATGTACAAAAAATTATATATTGGAAATTATAATGTTCTACGCTCACACAATTATTGAATACTAAAAAGGCCCGGGCAAATATCCCGAGCCAATCTATTATTCTTTTCAACTCAAAAAAGTAAAATAAAGGATGAAAATAACCGCTAATATATACATAATCGGGTGAATTTCTTTGGCCCGACCTTTAACAAGCATCGTTATCGGATAGAAAATAAACCCGACTGCAATTCCGGTTGCAATACTGTATGTTAATGGCATCATTAACACCGTGAAAAATGCAGGGATGGCAATTTCAATTTGATCCCATTCAACAAATTTTAAATTGGATGCCATTAATACCCCGACAATGATCAAAGCTGGTGCAGTCACTTGAGAAGTAACAATTTCCAATAATGGTGAAAATACTAATGCTAACAGGAAAAATACCGCAGTGACAACCGCAGTGAATCCGGATTTTCCGCCGACAGCCACACCTGCTGTCGATTCAACATAAGAGGTCGTACTTGATGTACCTAAAATTGCCCCAAAAACAGTCCCGGATGAGTCAGCAGTCAATGCACGTCCTGCTCGGGGTAATTTCCCGTTTTCCATGATTCCTGCCTGTGTTGCAACAGCCATTAATGTACCTGCAGTATCAAAGAAATCAACAAACATGAAAGTTAAAATAACTACAAGCATTTGTATAGAAAAAATATCTTGCAAATGGAAAAGGGCTTGACCAAATGCCGGTTCTAAACTTGGCACCGGTCCGATTATATCATTAAGTCCTGTCGGGTGGGGAACAAGTCCGAAAATCATCCCAACAATAGACGTAATAATCATTCCATAAAAAATACCTGCTTTAATACCTATTGTCAATAAAATAGAAGAAATAAGAAGTCCGAAAATAGCAAGCAATACAGTTGGAGATGTCAAATCGCCAATCCCAACCAATGTAGCATCATTATTAACAACAAATCCCGCATTAATCAATCCGACAAAAGCAATAAATAAACCAATCCCGGCGCTAACCGCATATTTTAAACTTTCAGGAATGGCATTGATAATCATTTCACGAATTCCGGTCATTGTTAATATAACAAGAACAACACCTGAAACAAGAACTCCCGACAACGCTGTTTCCCAAGGAATTCCATAGCCTAAAACAACCGTATAAGCAAAAAACGCATTCAACCCCATACCCGGAGCTAGTGCGACCGGATATTTTGCCACGATTCCCATAACGAAAGAACCGATTGCTGCAGCCAAAGCCGTTGCTGTAAAAAGGGCACCTTGGTCCATTCCCGTTGCCGACAGAGTATGCGGATTGACGAACAATATATAAGCCATCGCTAAAAAGGTAGTTAAGCCGGCAATAAACTCTGTCCTAAAATTTGTTCCCAATTTATCAAACTCAAAATAATTTTTCATACTCCCCTTACCTTTCTTTTGTTAGTTTTCTGATTATTCACACAAAAACTCAAATAAATAAAGCTCGCGAGCGATACTCGGAGCTTGACAAAAGGTAAGAAATCATCGTAATACGATAAATACACACCGGTTCGTTTCATAAAAAATAGTTTCATAGCATGTTGAGACAAAAATACTATTAGAAGAATTTTTCGATACGGATGTGCGTGATTCATTCATGCTCACATGATGTGAATCTTTTCCATTCACAGTGATATGCTTTTAGAACATGAATGTTTTATTCGTATTCTCCAATCCATGATTCATACCTCGTAGTCAAGCTATTTGTGGTAGCTCGGTAGAAACTCTCGGGCCATATTCCCGAAATTATACGAGTATTTGTTATTAGTTTTTACAAATTTATATTATCAGTATTCAATGAAACTGTCAACGGAAAATACGAATATTTATTAATATAATTATATTTTCGTTCGTGTTATACTGGTTCCATCAAAATTCATGATAGGCCTGTAGTTCTCCCATTTAAATATGATAATGTAATAAAAATGTTATGATTTTTTATAGAAGAAAGGTGGAGTGACAACATGTTTTCTTTTATAGTCGTTGTGTTTTTTTTATTTTTAGTCCCGGGTCCTGCAGTGATTATTACAATTTCTCAAACGATTAAAAGTGGGAGAACAAACGGTATTTTGACTGATTTAGCCCTTCAAACTCAAGAATAGATGGCGATATGAATTAGACGTTTCACGAAACTTAACCTTATAAAAATATAGAATGAAAGAAGTCAAAGGAATCGCAAATATTAATTGTTAATAATTTTTGTATTTGAAATATATAATACGAGGAGTGTTGAAAATGATAAAACAGGAAGAACTGCTTGCCCGTCAACTGCAGCTACAAACTGAAGCAGATACAATTTTTGAAGAAATGCACCTTAAGCAATGCTGACAAAAGCCGGTACACCTGTAAAAGTAGGGAGTGCGGATCTAGATTTAATGGCTTGGAGAGACCTCGATATTACTGTTGTTTGTTCGAAGTTAAATATCGCTACAATTTCCGGAATAGCTTCACAATTGGTGTCCTGTCCTCAAGTCCGTGATTTGAATTTCATCAATGATACAGGCAATTGGAATACAGATCCAACCTATCCTGACGGTTATTTTCTAGGTATCACTCACGAATCCAACACCGGTAACAAATGGGAGCTGGATATTTGGTTTGTGGATGGGCCTAAAAAACAGCCTGATTTGCGGCATATTCGCACGAAGCCTGATCAACTAACTCCAGCAGCGATTGTCTCCATTTTAAGCATGAAAACCGTTTGGTCCACACGACCCGAATATGGGAAGCAAGTAACAAGCTTATGTAAAACTGATATAATGGAACAAATCGAAATATTCAGAGGTGCTATATGAACAATATCCCGATTAAAAATAGATTAATAGAATTACTTGTTGACTATTTAATAATCATTGTGTATTTGGTTCTGTTATTAATTGTCAACTTGGGGATCATCCTTTTTATTTTTAAGGGGATGCCAAAATATACTGAAATGCAAGCGCAACTAATCGCAACGTTTACATCTGTGATACCAATTATCCTGATATTTTCATACTTGGATTATTTTAAAAATGGGTCTATTGGGAAAAGGGTATCCGGATTGAAATTGACTTACACAAACCAAAGTTTTAGCTCAAGTTTATTAAGAAATATAATAAAGTTTTTACCGTGGCAATTGGGACATGTGGGTGTTATCCATGGAATATATAATGATTTTGATATGATAGCAATCATGATCGCTAGTAGCGGAACTTTCCTTGGGTTAGTATTATTGTTTATGGGATTGTTTAGAAAAGATAAACGACATCTAGGTGATTTAATAGCAGGTACAAAAATAGTATTACAATAACAAATTCTACTGGCTAATTAAATCTATTTAAAATAATTAAGAATTGACTAAAATTAATAATACAAGTAATGCTATAAAGCAAGCTGTACCAATTGAGGCTAAAACATTTAAGACTTTATTTATTTTGGTTTTAAATAATCTGCGGAGTACAAGGTAAATTGCAATTCCGATAATTCCGCCTAATGTATTTCCTATAAAATCTGTAATATCCGTTCCAACAATCGCAAATATAAATTGGAGTACTTCAAACAGCAAACTTACACCTGCTATCGGTGCAAACTTTTTTAAAAAAGCCCACTCCGGCTCCAACATACTTATATAAACTCCAAATGGAACAAATATAAGTACATTATTTATAATGGCTATATTTACTGGTAACAAACAATTCGATTTTCAAATTGATCGTTTCACTTCTCCTTTTTTAGATAATCCATGTGTACGTCAAGACAGAAAAGAAATTGGTTCATTTATAAACGATTTTCATACTTGGTTTTATTGGTGGTCGAATAAGGCAAAAGAATATGAACAAAATAACGAATTTAAAATAGCTGCAAACTATTACAAAGCAGCGATGTTTTATTTGAAAAAGGATGATCCAGAAAAACAAATGCTGTATGACAGCTTTATTCGTAATTTTTATAAAAGTTATGATGATTTTGATTTTGAACGTAAAGAAGTACCATATGAAGGGTCGTATCTACCAACACTACTCTTGAAGAATCCCAATGCTCAAAGGACATTGTTGGTTCTAGGGGGCTTTGATGGATATTTGGAGGAGGTCGCTTCTTTCTTTAAATATATGAAAAATACGGACTACAACATTCTTTTATTTGATGGTCCTGGTCAAGGGAATACCTCATCACAAGGACTTGCATTTATTCCTAACTTCGAGAAACCTGTATCTAAAATATTGAATTATTTTTCTTTAAATGAAGTTGATGCGATTGGGCTTTCATGGGGAGGTTATCTAGTATTACGTGCAGCTGCATTTGAAAAAAGGATAAATAAAGTGATTACCATGGATATCTTTTATTCTCCAATGGATACGGTAAGAATGAATTTGGGCTTTTTGAAATTTACTTGCCTTTCTATTCTATTAAGAATGAAAGCTGAATCTTTGATTAATAAAGTAATTAACAAGATAGCAACAAAAGATATAGATATGATGTGGAAATTAAATAATGGGTATCAACTCACTGGAGAAAATAATCCATATGATTTGATAAACAATTTGAAGAGACACAATGCCAAATCAATTTTAAGACTAATCAATCAAGACTGTTTGCTTTTAGCTGGTAAAGAGGATCAATACGTACCATACAAGCGTTTATACACCATTCAAAAAGGTTTGACCAATTCTAAGAACATTCAAACGAAGCTATTTACAAAAGAAACAGGTGGAGAACAACATTGCCAAGTTGGAAGAATGGATTTAGCTTTCAATGAAATTATCAAATTTCTCAAAGCACGATGATTTCATTTTTACAAATTAGTTTATTAAGCACAGTATGGTACGAATATGTCATTGCTGTTTCCGTTCATACAAACAAGAAAGAAAATAAATTTATAGAGACAGAGAGAGAATTATACCTTCATCTTATTAGATTTCTTAATGCAACTTACCAAAGATTCTATTAATATTAGCTATTTTTCTGAAAAGTAATTCGTCTGTTTTCTATCCATCTACGTTTTGAACCCTTTTCATGCTAAAAGTTTACCTTAGTTTCCAAACGATGGTTTAAAACGCCGTCTCTATGTTTGTACAGAATTTATAGATAATGTACTAATCTTTATTTTTTAATGAGATGAAGGCTTCTAGAAGGTAATCGTCATGCAATATATTGTTAAGCAGCAATATTTGCTTTTTGAAGCTTTATCAAAAAAGATTATCCATTCACATTGGATAAGAATATCCATCAATGTGGTTTTTCAGAACATATAGAAAGAATTATGAAAACACATAAACAGATTGAGCCATCTGCCCATGTGTTTTTTTGATTGCCGAAAATGTTATTCAAAAAACTTTTACTAAAAATGCAACAAACAGCACTTTCGTGTAGGGACTTAGTAAATATAAAGGTTTCCAGCTCTCCTATAATTTTTCCACTCCATCGTATTATTACTATTACTTTGCTCAAAATCCTGTTTTTAACTTAATATCAATTAATTTGAATATCTGTTATGTCATCATTCAACTAAATGCTCCGATAAATGAATCGTTATTCTGCTAAAGCGCTCTATTCTGGAATACTGAAGTTTACTCGTTAATTAGTATATGATTAATTCATTTTAGAAATCAGCTACAAATATAAAAATTACAACAACTTAATGCTTAATTCTATTTATAAATTAAAATCAATCAAGAGGATAGTAATGAGGACCAGTCTATTTAACATTTAATTCATGTATGTTTATCAAAAGACCTTAAAAATACACACCATGTATAAAATGGCGTATTTTTAAGGGTCTTTTGATTGTGGAACTTATTCAAGTAAAGCACCCGTTACTTGAAGTATCTTTCAATTTATTTACCTACTAAAACAAAAACATTTTCATCCGGGGCTTTCATTACCGCAACGTGTCCACCTAAAGAGTTAGCAAATGGAGTGCGAATCCACTGAACTTCAGAATTATTCTTTAATGTTTCATAAAATGCTATAACATCTTCAACAACAATCTCGGTTTCAGCAAAATTTAAATTAGGATTATTTTTTAATACTAACTCTGAATTACCATCAGGAAATCTCATTCCAACAAGAGTCCATTGTTTCTCTTCGTCTTGATAAGTTTCCCACGCCTTGGTTAGACCTAGCGATCGATAGAAATTCACTGACTTTTCAATGTCCTCCGTAAAAACTGCAAGACATTCTATTTTTTTCCACATAAAATATTACCCCATTTCAATTCATAAACTACACTTTTTAAAAAAACATCTTTATTCCCGTGCAACTAAAGCCTAAATTAAACAACAGAGATTCAAATTTCCATCTCATACTTGTTTGCCTCTTCTTTACCAAACATATCAGTTTTTACTATATTCTATTTCAAACAACTCCTTTTGCTATAAATTTATTTAATAGGAATTAAAAACTCACAGATTTTGTCTTCACCTTCCTCTTCTTTATATCGTTCTATTATCGGTTCTTCACAGATATTTAAATCATTTTCTCTTATATATTCGGGCAATTCCTTCCAAAACTGCTGAACTGCTTCTGTAGTATGTCTGACCGTAAAAACTGCATATTTTCCGCCCCTAAAATATCCAGTCTTAACCTTGTTGTCTTGGGAGAAATCTTCATCAGTAATTAAAACTAGATCATATCTGCACTTTTCAGGTGGTATTATTTCTGGATTATCTTGAGCAATACCATAAATCCCGTTTTCTAATAAAGTTTTTGTTAAATCATTTTGGGCAATCCAACTCTTAAAATCTTTCATCATATCAAAATTTTTACGGCTACCATACGCACCAGTGTTTCTCATATAAACCATTTTATTTTCATTTAAAATTTCAATCTTATAGTTCATTATTTCCTCCTAAAAATATATTGGAGACTGGCCAGTAGCTCCTCACAAATAACGATAACATGCTTTAAAATGGAATTCATCAACATTTTTAAAAAAGTGAGCATAAACAAAGTATGTACGCTTTGTTTGTTGGCACATAAAATTGGCTTGTTAACCCCTACCGCACTACCGTTTGATAGCCATTGCTTTTTACAAATATTTTTCCTCTGCATAGATTACCGTTAGTCATCTGTCAGATCCTTATTCTTTTTGTAAGAACGCTTTAGTGAAATGTAGTCAAATAAAAAATCGTGAAAAGTATCGGCAATGCAATCAAGTCTAATCCCTCTTCCCAATTACTCGGAATTCCTTTAACGATTAGAAATATAATAAAAAGGTCACGCCTGCTAACAAAGAACGATTAACAACCATTCGTCTTCTTTTAATATAGTCCTGCTTATCCGATACTTCCGTATGTTCTATTCCTGAGAAAATATAGCGGATATAAGAATATCCCATCATAAGGAATGGTCCTTTCAATAATATAAATTGAATATCTATATAATTTTATTACAATGTTTATTTTTCTCCTTAGAAAGCAACAAAGTTTACGAAAACAGCCTATTTTTAACATAAAAACGCCCTTTGGACAACGTATAATCCAGAGGGGTAAAATTTCCCATATTTTTTATAAACACCGCAACTTTTTTCAAACGTCTTAACTTTATTTCAAAGTCACAGTTATCCTACATTCTTTGGATTTTCCACGTAAAGAGCTATAATATATCCGCATTCATTGCAATACTCTGCTGAAATAGGTGAAGACTTTCCTCTTATATTTTCAGGAAACATCTGAACCTGTCCGAAAGAAGCGCCCATTACACCTTTTTTAATATCTTCGCTCTTACACTTTGGACAAATTGGTTTTGCCATTTGTACACCTTCCTTTTGAATGATTTTCTTCTACAAAACGACTCGATTGTTGGATTATCTTGCTCTCACTCATTAAATTAATTGTATCAAACTTTGTTCCAAATGATTAATCTTTATTATAAAATATAAAATTTATTTCAAAGCCACAATAAATGCTGAAAAATTCCCTGCCAAATTTTATTTTTGGCAGGGAACTATCTTTTTTAAATCATTTTATCCATATTAGATTAGGAAAAGCCATTATAAATAGGTGTTCCCTCTTCAAATCAAGTTAGCCTTTTATTCCCACTCAATCGTTGCCGGTGGTTTGCTTGTGATGTCATAGACAACCCGATTTACATGAGGAACTTCATTAACGATTCGCGTTGAAATTTTTTCCAGTACTTCCCACGGAATCCGCGCCCAATCTGAAGTCATACCGTCAATCGATGTGACTGCACGAATGCCAATCGTGTAATCATAGGTTCTAGCATCCCCCATGACACCGACACTGCGAATATTGGGTAGGACGGTAAAATATTGCCATATATCGCGATCCAAGCCAGCCTTCTTAATTTCATCCCGTAAAATCCAATCTGATTCCCGGACAATCTCCAATTTTTCTTCGGTTACTTCACCCAAGACCCGAATCCCCAGACCCGGACCCGGGAATGGTTGGCGCCATACAATTTCATCCGGAATTCCAAGAGCAGTTCCGAGGGCACGAACTTCATCTTTAAATAACGTGTTTAACGGTTCGATTAATTTAAAATTCATATCTTCCGGAAGACCGCCGACATTATGGTGAGATTTAATTGTTTGTGCAGTAGCCGTTCCGCTTTCAATAATATCCGTATACAATGTCCCTTGAGCTAAAAATTCAATACCTTGTAATTTATGAGCCTCGTCATCAAAAACATAAATAAATTCATTGCCGATAATTTTCCGCTTTTGTTCCGGATCACTGACACCTCTCAGTTTATCCAGGAAGCGTTTTTGGGCATCAACTTTGATTACATGCATATGGAATTTATCGCCGAATGTTTCCATAACACTTTCGGCTTCTCCTTTCCGAAGTAACCCATGATCAACAAAGATACATGTTAACTGGTCGCCGATTGCTTTATGGATTAAAACCGCAACAACGGAAGAGTCAACTCCGCCGCTTAATGCACAAAGAACTTTTTTATCGCCAACGGTTTCACGAATTTTTTCGATTTCCATTTCGATAAATTGATCCATCGACCAATTTGCTTCACTGCCACAAATACCGAATACAAAATTCTTTAGCAAATCATTACCGTAAACCGAATGGCGAACTTCAGGATGGAATTGAACGCCATAAAGTTTTTTTTCTTCATTACTCATCGCAGCAATTGGGCAGGATGAACTTTCTGCGTCAACAGTGAATCCACTTGGTACTTCTTTCACCAGATCACCATGACTCATCCACACAACTTGTTGTTCGGGCAAATTTTGAAACAAAACTTTATTCGTACTTACTTGAATTTCCGCTTTCCCGTACTCACGGGTTTCAGCCTTTTCCACTTTCCCGCCAAAATGTTTGGCCATTAACTGCATTCCGTAACAAATCCCTAAAACGGGGACTCCCAGCTCAAAAATCTTTTCATCACAAGTGAAAGCCGACTCATCATACACACTATTCGGACCACCGGAGAAAATGATGCCTTTTACATTCATCTTCTTTATTTCCTCAGCCGTTATTGTATGTGGATGCAGTTCACTATACACGCCAAATTCTCGGATTCTCCTTGTAATTAATTGATTATATTGACTGCCAAAATCCAAGACAATAATCATTTCCCGCTCTTTTGTTGTATTAACCAATCTGTCCACCTCTTCAATCTATTGTTTATATCAGTATACCCGTTCCAATGAATATATCCATCGTCACATCCAGCGTGAAATTGCACAAATCCTCTACGGCTTCGATATAAAAGGAAATAAACATATAATAAAAACTAGACCCTACCAGTAAAGGCAGTTTCTAGTTTTCGTTCAAGTTATTTTTTGAAGGGATTAATTACCGATTCAAAAGAACAAATTAGAAAACTGCCTTCATAGTCAAACTATTTTCGGTAGTTTGGTAGAGACTCTCGAACCATATTATCGAGGATATATGAAGGAATGGAATTTATCAAGTTTTACTGAACGTCATTATTGTAAAGTGTATTCAACATAAGGTCAAGTAAGTTTTTTCTCTGCCGCAAGCTTCATTAACTCCTCCCAAATTGGTTTACAAGAGCCCCAGCCGGTATCAACCTGCTCATTCCGGTATAGATAGCGTTCATATTGTTCCGTTAACCGGCTCATAAAATCATTGTTAAAAAATTCATCGACCCTCTTTGCAAATTGGTTTAATGTCTCATCCTCTTCTTTTATGACTCCTGATTTTTCCAGTCTCTTTAAAAGTGCCAAATACGCCGGCATAAAAGACTTTGCATCATTTTTATTTCGATACTGAAAAATTACCCAATAAGGCAGCCAACGTCGACGTAAAATATAACTAAGCAAAACAAAAATACCAGCCAAAATTCCACCGATTACCCACCAAATTTTTACCGTTTTCCAATCATTATTTATTATAAATGGTTTTGTTTCTTTATCACTATTTGGCTCTGATTGTTCTTCTATTTGTTGTTCTGTTTGTTGTTTTCTTTGTTGATTTGGTTCCTCTGGCTGGACATTAGGTTCTGATTCTCGTTCCTGTTGCAGAGCATTTTCTGTACTTACGGTTTCGGTTTCTTCAATAAAATCAACCGCGTTTGTAAACCCATTTGTCGGCTCAAATGGAACCCAGCCAATACCGGAAAAATATACCTCTACCCATGAATGGGCGTTATTATTTGTAATTTTATATGTTGTCAACTCACCCTCAGAGCCAATAACTGTACCCCCAGTATAACCTTTCACCCATCTGGAGGGGATCCCGACAGAACGGAGCAGGACCGCCATTGATGTTGAAAAGTTATCACAATAGCCGATCATCGTTTCAAATAAAAACTGGTCAACGTAATCCTCTTCTTTGCCGGGAATTGGGATATTCTCCGTTTTATAGGTAAACCGGGAACTTTGTAAATACTCCTCGATTGCTTTTACTTTGTCATACTGATTACTTTCATTTTCAGTTAACTGAATGGCAAGTTCTTTAACCCTAGCCGGTAAATTCTCAGGCAATTGCGTATACCGGGTATAAAAATCCGGCATGTCCTTCCTCAAATTTTCAGATGCGGTTACATTTTTTAAATCTTCTATAATAAAAGCAGGACGCTGATATTGCACCGTGTAGGATGATAATTGGTTATCGGGTGGAATTTGAATCTTCTCATTGGCTTCATTATAATGGTAAAAGTTTTGCTTATGAAATTTGAGTCTATTTACCCCTTGTGGATAGATGACATGATCTCGTCTTTCCATAAAGACAACTTCCAATTCTGATGTTTCACCAAGATATTCCGGTTCAACCGAGTAAATAGGCAGTTCCTCTGAATCTTTTATTTGCTGAAAATTATCTTTTTCAGAAACAACCCACCCTTTTCCTGAATAAAAATCTTTCGTTTCCACCCGCCAATACTGTTTCTCCGGGGACTTAACCGTAAAAACCGGTGTATCATCTTTGATAAACCCGCCCCCAAGTTGGGTATCGTCTTCATCATAACCAATTTTATGCAGTTTTCCCTTTGCATTCAGCATATTTCCATCTTCCTGATTGGCAAACGTAACAACATAAGGCATCGGATCCGGCCAAATCGGACCAGGCTTTGGAATAACTATTCCCACACCCGCACATACAAGGATTATGACAACTAACGGGATAGGCCATCTTTTTATTAACGCAAAGGAAACAGTGAGCCTTTCCTGCTCCACCAATTTTGAAAAATGTGCCAATCCCGTTGCCGTCAAGCCGATAATAAAAGTGCGAATCACCGCATAATCTGCTTGAAACGGAAAAAATGTATCAAGAATAGCCAAGTAAATAATCGTGATCAAAACAAAGAAAAAAATACCTTTTCGCTTCTTCACCCAAAATGTATATAGAAAGACAATACAATCCAGTGTGACGAACAGTAGAAATGTTCGAAATGAATTCGTCAGTCCGAGCCAATCCATCCTGAAAACATGACCGATATTTAAAGCAAAATCTTTTATAATTGTATCCAACTTTAAGAGTGTGATAAGCGGCTCTTGGTAATATAAGTGGTTAATTACCAATATCATGTAGCAACCATTAATAATTATTCTTAAAATCCAATGAACACCAAGAAAACTTAATACAAAGCAAATAACCAGAAAACCAAGAAATACCTGTAAATTTTTTATTTCGGTTATCTGTTGTAAAGGACGGAGCCATTCCCAAATAAGGATAAATCCGATCACATATAAAATAAACGTCTGTAGACCTTTTTGCTTTCTAATCGTAATCACCTCTCAAAAGCCTTGGTAAAATCACTTTCACGCACTACTTTTGCATTCAAGCCCTTACCCTTGGCATACTCCAATAAAGCGGCCTCTTCAGGCTTAACTTTTTCAAGCCGGGATTTTATCAAAAAAATACCAATTTCATTATTTCGAGTATAAAGGTCAGTTATTTTTTCTATAACTTCTTTTCTTAGTTGACAGACAAGGAAGATCATCGTTTGACCGGGTTTTTTCAAAAATATCTCTGTTTCTAAAATTCTATGAAAGTCATAGTTTAAATCATCGTTCACAGTTGCTAAATGATAATTCAATGTTCGGAGTTGTGCTTCTCTTCCCTGAACAGGGAAATATTGTCTTTCCGCTCCATATGAAAGAAGACCGATGTTAGCCCCTACTTTTACAGCGGATCGAACAATTGAAGCAGTAAATTTTACAGCTAACTCAAAACTTGGACTGGGTGTGCGATCTAAAATAAGTAATACATCTTGGCTTTGTCGCTGTTCAAATTCCTTTGTCATTATTTCATTTTTTCTTGCAGTCTGTTTCCAGTGAATCCAGGAAAACCTATCGCCGGATTGATAGGTACGTGTACTTATCGCCATTGTGGAGTCTCTTTGGGCTAAATCCTTTGCTGCAGTCATTCCCGATTCAAATAAGGTTTTGAAAGGATCATATTTCATTTCAATATACGCCGGATATACGATGATTTTTTCCAATTGCTCTACAACTACCTCTTTCCGGGTCAAGCCCAACAGATCACCCATTTGGATTCGTATCTTGTGAAAGGTGTACTCCCCACGTGGCAATAAATTGTGGTGGTAAGTAAACGTTCGTTCTTTTGAAAATAACGGAAATAATACTGTTGTTCCTGAAAACGGACGACTCCCTGAACGTTCAGAAACTTCATCTTTAATAAATAGATAGACGAGAGGAATACGATAGGGCAAGGTTATATGAATTTTTACCGATACCATTTCACCATTAACGTACTCCGTTTTATCAAGCACCCTCTTAATATCAATTCGTGTTATTGGATAAAAGTTTAGTAGGATGGAGTAAAAGGCAATAGGCAGAAAACTTCCAAATAAAAACCAGCTGACAAATCCCCCTTGAAACATGGCAAAACTAAAGCTTGCTGCTACAAGTCCAATCAGCCCGATGAACTTCAAAACGGAATTGGTTCTTTTCAACAGATGCATCATTTCACAACCTTTTGGATGGGAACTTTTGTATCCGATAAAATCGAGGAGATAACTTCTTCCGCATTCACACCATCGTATCTGGCTTGTGATTGCAAAATCATCCGGTGTGAGAAAACAAAAGGTACTAAAAATTGGATATCATCAGGCAGCACAAAATCCCGTCCTTGTATATAGGCATAGCTTTTTGAGGCTTGCATTAATGCAATCGAGCCGCGGGGACTGACACCTAAATAGATTTGCGGATGATTTCTTGTCCTTGTCACAATGGAAATAATATATTGTTTAATCGTATCATCAACAAATACGCCTTTCACCTCTTTTTGCATAGATAGCAGCTCGTCCAAAGTAATGACAGGGGTTAATTCCTGAATCGGCAACTCCTCTTGAACACGACTCAAGACTTCCATTTCCTCAGCAAAACTTGGATAACCCATGTGGATTTTTAATAAAAAGCGGTCGAGTTGGGCTTCCGGTAATGGATAGGTCCCTTCATATTCAATCGGATTTTGCGTGGCCATAACTAAAAACGGTCTTGGTAGAGGAAATGTATGGCCATCAATGGTCACGCTCTTTTCCTCCATCCCTTCCAACAAGGCTGATTGCGTTTTCGGGCTTGTCCGATTAATTTCATCGGCTAAAATAATATTGCCCATAATGGGACCCGGTCGAAATTCAAATTCCAATGCTTTCGGATTATAAATCGACACACCCAGTACATCGGAAGGCAGTAAATCAGGAGTAAATTGGATTCGTTTGAATGTTGAGCTGACCGACTTGGCAAGGGATTTGACAAGCATCGTTTTCCCGACACCGGGGACATCTTCCAATAGCACATGGCCATCCGCCAAAAGCGCTGTCAAACATAAAATGATTTCTTCACGTTTTCCGACGATGACCCTTTCCATATTATTTAAGATAACTTCTACTTTTGGATGGAGAGTTGGAATTATCATTGTTGTAAAACCTCCTGTATTAGTCGAAAAGGAATATTATTTTTATTTTACATTAAATTCCGTCACCTGTTAATGAGATTTACGATTTTTACAAGTTTTTAATAATTAAGCAGCCTTAGCCGTTATTATACAGGGAGGGCTAAGGCCGCTTATCTTTCCTGAGACAGTTCGTCGGGATTCTTCGTCAAAAAATCGAGTTTTCTGAGCAAAAATGGTGACGAGATTAGATCTCGTCGTTAAAATTGAGCATTTTTCGCCTCAAAATGGTGACGAGATTCAGGCTCGTCGCCAAAATTGAAGCTTTCTCAACCAAAAACGATGACGAGATTGGGGCTCGTCGTCAAAATTGAGCGCTTTTCACTTCAAATTGGTAACGAGAACGGGGCTCGTCGCCAAAATTGAAGCTTTCTCAACCAAAAACGGTGACGAGAACCGGGCTCGTCGTCAAAATTGAGCATTTTTCGCCTCAAAATGGTGACGAGAACAGGCCTCGTCGTCAAAATTGAGCATTTTTCGACCCAAATTGGTGACGAGAACAGGCCTCGTCGTCAAAATTGAGCATTTCCAGCCTCAAATTGGCGACGAGAATGGGGCTCGTCGTCAAAATAGAAGCTTTCTCAACCGAAAACGGTGACGAGAACAGGGCTCGTCGCCAAAATAGGAGCTTTCTCATTCAAAAACGGTGACGAGAACAGGCCTCGTCGTCAAAATTGAGCATTTCCAGCCTCAAATTGGCGACGAGAATGGGGCTCGTCGTCAAAATAGAAGCTTTCTCAACCGAAAACGGTGACGAGAATGGGTCTCGTCGCCAAAATAGGAGCTTTCTCAACCGAAAACGGTGACGAGAACCGGGCTCGTCGTCAAAATTGAGCATTTTTCGACCCAAATTGGTGACGAGAACCGGGCTCGTCGTCAAAAAAGAGCTTTTCTCACCGAAAAATGGTGACGAGAATGGGTCTCGTCGCCAAAATAGGAGCTTTCTCAACCGAAAACGGTGACGAGAATCGGGCTCGTCGCCAAAATAAAACATTTTTCGCTCAAAATTGACGACGAGAAGATGATGTGACTTCTCTTCAAAAAATTTTGAGTGCCTTTTCTAAATCTGCATTTCAAAAATATAAGGATAGCCTCGCCTTCATAACCTGATCGAAAACGTTCATCATCCACACATTTATCATTCTATCTTATTTTTGGAAGAACAATGCCTTTATATAATTGAACTGTAATCATATAGTAAATGGTATAAATCACTAAGAAAATACAAATAGGTAACCAAATACGAAAATACGGGTCAATGACAATGAGCCCAAAAATATTCATGCCAATTAATACGTGGGCAATACCTACAATAGCCGGACATAAAAATATTAAGAAAAATTCCTTGTAGATTGACTTCGTTAGTAACTCATGGCGAACACCAATTTTACGAAGCATGTCATAACGGGTTTTATCTGCTGTTGCTCCGGACAGAATTTTAAACATTAAACAGCTCGCCATCATAGCCAAAAAAGCAATGCCTAAGAAGAAACCCATAAATACCGTCCCGCTGGAAACAGTATAAAATTCATTATATATTTTATATTTACTTAGCATGTCGTCTGCATCGATATGTTTATATTTTTCTAGTTGCAATTCGTCAAGTTTTTTCCATTCTTGTGTATGTGCAGCAAAATCATCTGTTTTGCCGATAAAAACAAGCCCTTCCTTGCCTTGTAGTTCATTATACATTTTTATGTCTACAATTTTTATCGTTTTGTCAAGATAATCCAAATAGGAAGGTTGTATCCTTCTTAGCGCAGTCACCCATTCATCCGGGATGACCTTGGTATTTTTATCCATTTCTTGTCCATCATTTGAAACAGCACCTAATGGCAGGTCTTCAGAAACACGCTTTAATTTACCGGTATATTTCCCTCCATTTTCAACATATATGAAGGGACGGTTTTTTTCTAACTCTGCTTTTAGATAATAAATATATTGATCATCCGCTTTATAACGATATTCATTTTTATCTTTGAATGGTATATCATTTAAAATTTTCATTTCTTCTGCTGTTGGGTTGTAAATGACAGTATCATATATTTCAAATTTATCAGCCGATTTTATCACATTATTTTTAAAAGCCATGCCGCCTGAAATGGCTCCTGCTCCCAGTGCAATTAGCATGGCTACGGTAGCTAAAACTTTTGTTAAACCATTGATTCGGAACTTTAATTGGGCAAATGTAAAAGCATTAATTCCTTTTTCATTGTGTGTTTTATTTTCTTTAAGCTTCTTTACAAATAGCGGAAAAACAGATTCAAAAAATAAATATGTCCCCGCTGTTGTCGAAAGCATCGCAATCGTGATTCCCGCTTCTTTTAAAACATCCATAAAAATCATCGATGCGTAACCGATTCCCAATAAAATAATCGAAATGAATGCTATGATTCCGGTCATCTTTCCTTTGATCACGGAAGAATCAGCGTAAGTATTTCCGTATACAAGCTCCAGAACTGTCATCCGTGCTAATTTCATACTATTCAACAAAGCAGATAGGATAAATAATCCAACAAAGAATATACAAGTAACTGTTATGGAGGGAACATATAATGCCCGATAACCACTTGCAGTAAAATTAAGTTGCTTCATTAACAAATGACCAATACCTTGTGAAAGTCCTATACCTGAGGCGATTCCAATTGCTAAAGAAGTCACTCCAATTAAGATGGTTTCTATAAACATAATGAATGCAACTTTATATTTTTTTGCCCCCAACAACATATACATACCAAACTCTTTTTGACGAAGGGACATCAAAAATGAGTTTGCATAAAACACATAAAAAAATGTGATGATTGCCAATAAGAATGATCCGACTTGAAACACATAGCCAATTGACTTAATAGTTGCGTTTGCTTCCAGAAATTCCTTGTTAGACGCTAATGTTTGGAACATATAAAAAATTGAAATGGACAAGACAAGACCAACTAGCAAAACGATGTAGTCTTTTAACTTACCTTTTAATCCTGTTATAGAAAGTTTAAATAACATGCCGAATTTCCTTCCCTATCTTTTCTTTGTACCCAATTCTGCAAGCACACCTAATATCTCTTTATAAAAAACATGGCGCGGCATTTGAATACGGTGAATTTCTTTATACAGCTCTCCGTCTTGAATAAACAAAATACGTTTACAGTAACTTGCACTATAAGCATCATGAGTGACCATCAAAATAGATGTACCTTGTTCTTCGTTTAAATTTGCCACCGTCTCCAGAAGACTTGCGGCATTTTTCGAATCCAGTGCACCGGTAGGTTCGTCTGCCAAAATTATGGCAGGGTCATGCACAATCGCCCGCGCAGCCGCCGCACGCTGCTTTTGTCCACCGGAAACCTCTGATGGATATTTGGAAAGAATGTCTGAAATTCTTAACATCTTTGTTACCTTTTCTACCTTTGTCCCAATCTTATTGGAAGAAACCCCTTGCAGTGATAGTGGCAACGCAATATTTTCATAAATTGATAAGTTTTCAAGCAGGTTAAAATCCTGAAAAATAAAGCCTAACTTTTTTGAACGAAAGTCAGCCAGTTCGCTTTGCCTCATCTTGGTAATGTTTGTACCTGCAATTTCAACTAAGCCATCGGTTGCATGGTCAAGCGTTGAAATTACATTTAGTAATGTCGTTTTACCTGATCCGGAAGGTCCCATAACGCCAACAAATTCCCCTTCATCCATCGAGAAAGATATTCCTTTTAATGCATGTGATGGATTTCCTCTCTTTTCCCCATACACTTTTTGAATATTTTTAACAATTATCACTGACCTTTTCATATATACTCTCCTATTCTTTGCATACATTTTCCGAACCGGTGTCAAATTCAATGACAATATTAGTTATTGGACTTTTTACTATTTAGTCAATACTTCCATTGCTTTTTCAGGAATGTTTTCCGGAGATACAACTTCGTACTCATAAACATACTTACCTTTTACATGGGCTTTTAAATAACTTTCTTTTGGGAAGTTTTTAACAGAAGTAGTGATTTTAATTTCATCTGTTTCTCCTGATTCATCCACCCCGTTTAACCTGAACATATATCTCTGCGGAAAATCAGGGTCCGGTATTCCTTCATCCTTTACCAAAACAAAAACATCTTTTTCTTTAATGAATGGATTAAATCTATCTCGAGTTTCCTCACCAATAAAAGTCATAATCAAAACGCCAGTCACAACGACTCCGAAAATACCAAATAAAAACTTTTTTCTCATCTTTTTTTATCCACCTTTCCCGTTTCTTTATTGACAATCTAAGTTCTTGGGATCCCAATGGAACTTTTCATCAATATCTACAGTATAGGATTCATTTCTTAAGAAAAAACTAGGAAACTTCTTAAGCTTTTCTTAACAAAAACGAATGTAAAATGTGATCAAAAATCTTAAGTTGGATGTTACTGCCCGTTAAGGAGGATGAAAAAGTTGCCAAAAAAAGCCTTAGGGTAGTTACCTTAAGGCTCATAAATTTAAGAAAGTATTTTTTCTATTTATTTATCATAACTAGTTACTTTTCTCCTTCTTTATTTACTAAACCCAATTTTGCGCAATTGGACCGTTTACTACCTGATCGTATAAGGGGCAAATTTTGTTCTAATTGATTCTGAATTTTATTAAAATTATTTTGCAAAGATAAGAATCCTACAACCGCTCCTTTTATCATCACCTTCCCACCAACCCTACTGCTTTTACCGGGCATATAAGAAAAGTGAAGAGCGCCCGTTTAGCAACGTACAAACTCCTGTTGGAACGCATATCTGACCATGTCCTGTGGCCCTACATCCTCGCAATGGGAACAGATTTACTTCCTCGAATAGGCTATGGCGCAGAGAACATTAAAGGTGAGCTAGTTTCTCAGTCGCTGGCGCACGGAGCTAGACAATAAAACTAATCCTAAGTTATTTACTGGTATTTTTATACTTTCTTAACGTATAAAAAAAGTGGGCATTGACCCACTCGTGAATATTAAACAATATGTTGAACAATTTTCTTATACGTATCGATAATAAATGATTTGAATAATGTATCCGGAAGAGGAGTTGTTTTTTCTTTTGCCCTTGTGGCGAATTTCAAAGCCGTTTCAATTTGACCTAATTCTAAATAACATAACGCCAAATAAGAATCTCCCACATAAAAGATTGTTAAGTCAAACGGGTGCGGCAAAAACGGTGGTATTTCAACTCTTTCCAACAATTGAACGGCTTCCTGATATCGTCCCAACCCATACAAGGCCTTCCCTTTCGTTAAGAAAAAATACGGTTTCAGTACTTCGGTATCATCCAGACCCGTCACGTATTTATCAACCAGACGAATAACACCTTCATAATCTTGATGTTTAAAAAGTCTTACTTCGGCTTCAGTATAATCATTAAAGGCATAATAGAAAGGATCTTCGACAAAGTTAGCATACCCAAGCAACTTCTTCAAATAATTATTGATTTTTTCTTCGTCATGGTTCACTAGTCCATAACCGATAGTTATCCGATACAAATCATCAATATGGTAAAAAACTTTATGGACTTTTGAGAAAGCAATTGCATCTTCTATCACACGGATTGCCGCTAGTGAATTCCCGACAGCAAAATGTAGTACTGCCTCAAGGTAATCAAGTTCAAGCCTGGTCATTGGACTCATATACGGAAAATTTTTTTCAAGATAATCCCGTTCTGCTAAAAGCATTTTTAATGCCGTTTCGTATTTATGGTTACGAAATTGAACTTTAACCTGAAAAGTACCAACGCTCGCTCTTCTGTCCACCAGATTCATTTTCTCATACATTTGGGCTGAGCCCAAAATATACTTTTTCCAGTTCTTATCTTCTGAAACATGATAAAGGCTATATCCGTACAACTCCGTTAAACGTGCTGACTCATATCCTTTCGTTAAGTGATTGATAAATGGCTCAATCATTTTTTTAATCTGTTGATACTTTTTGTTATTATTAAGTGTTTTTGTGTCGGTAAAATATAGTTTTTCTACCTGTTCCAATAAATCCCTCAATTCCTGAACATTTTCATCTTGTAACAAATCACTAACATCCACTCCCAATTGGCTTGCAATATAATTCAAGCTCTCGATGGAAGGAACCGCTTTATTATTTTCAATCAGGCTGAGCATCCCTTTCGTTAATTTCGTACCGGCTAATACCTCAAGGGTCAACCCTCTGCCTTTTCTTAATTTCCTGATTCGCTCTCCTAATGTTAAGATGGGAAACACCTCCATTCATATTTTAATTATATTAAATTTTTCCCGATCCGTAAAATAAGTTTTACACAAAATAATGTTTAATTTAATTGAACATATTTATTGATATCCAAAAGGACCCATGTTATAATTTGTTTAATAAAATTTAACCTTAATGAAAGAAGGGGATTTCTTTGACCGAAGCACAAAAGTTAAAAAGGGGAACTTATCATCTTTGGACATTTATGACGAGCAAGTTAATTTCTACATTTGGGGCCAATGTTTATTCTTTTGCCATTAGCTTTTATATTTTGCAATTAACCGGATCTGCAACTAATTTTGCTTTGAATTTAATTTGTAGTATTTTACCGCGAACGATTGCTGCACCGTTTGCTGGCTACGTTGCGGATAATTTCTCGCGGAAACGAACGATCATTCTTGCCCAAGCAGCTTCTGTTTTGGCAATTGCCGGGCTTTTGACAGTTAGCCTTATGAATGGCTTATCACTGACTGCCATTTATATAACCACCTGTCTATTGTCATTGACATCAACTTTTTCCGGTATTACCTTCACATCATCAATTTCAGGGTTGGTTGATGAAAATCGAATTCAAAAAGCAATGTCGCTAAATCAAATGTCCATATCACTGGCCTCCATCGTCGCACCGGCCTTAGGAGGCGTACTTTATGGGGCAGTTTCAATTCCTGTTTTTCTCATAATCTACTTAATTGCATCTCTAGTTGCTCTAATTCTTGATTCAACGATGGATTTCCAATTATTTGCCAAACGTAGCCATGTACCAGTTGCAGGTCAAGAGAAAGAAAAATTGTGGGTCAGTATGAAAGAAGGATTTGCCTATTTAAAAACGAAACCGGTCATTCAAACTATTATTTTCATTGCCTTGTTTATTAATTTTTTCTTCGGCTCTTTTCAAGTCGGATATTCTTTCCTTTTAATCGAAAAACTGGGAATGAAGTCAGAGCATTTTGGAATTTTGGAAGGTGCCTTTGCTGTCGGCATGTTATTGTTATCTGTTTATTTAACGATTCGGAAAGAAATTAAATACCCACTCATTACGGCAAAATACGGAATTATTGGATTGGCTCTTGTTATCGGTGGCATTGCCGTACCTCTACTTGTCCCATTTTCTTATCAGGCTATGTTTGTGTTTTATCTTATTTTAATGTTAGCGATCGGTAGTTTTTTGACCATCATAAATACACCAATCGGGGTCATGATGCAAAAAAGTGTGGATGATGATTTCAAAGGAAGGGTTATTTCTATTCTTGAAACAATGGCACAAGTTCTGATGCCGCTTGGGACGGTCATCTATGGGTTTCTTTATGATTGGGTTGCGGCTGAATGGGTATTGTTCATCTCGGCCGGTATCATCATCGGCATTGCCCTTTTTATGCTCCGTCCATCTGTAATAGCGAATGCATATTCTGAGCGAAAAAATGCATTACAGCGTATTACCGGGTAAAGGGAAATTCCATCAGTGTTGAACTAATTGGACCTTTACGGGAAGTTCATCCCCCACCTATCCTCTTTGCTTGTGGTGGGGCTTACTCCCTGTTTATAGCAAAGGAAGATAAATGTGCCAGTCCCGGATACCGGCACCCTTCATTATATACAACCACTTTCTTGAATAGAAAAAGAACCTTTACTACAATTGATTTCAGCCAGTGCGCCATAAGGCAAAATACATTTCGGCTCCGTATGGCCAAAATTCAAGTTATATAATATGGGTAAGTTGGTCAACCCGTACTCTCGCATCACTGTTAAAATTTCTTCCTTATATTCCTCCCTATATTTTTCATCATACGGTTTGGCGAAAATCATCCCGTTCGCTTTTTGCAAAATTCCTTGTGCCGCATAGTTTCGCAGCCAATATCGAATGTAGGTCGGTTCCGTCTTTTCCTCGGATGTTTCAAAAAACAAGATACATCCATCCCAATATTTTTCGTCCGGCCAGAGCACCGTTCCTTTAGCAAACTCCAAAACTTCTATGCAACCGCCAATGAGCCTCCCCTGCACAACACCTTTACCTTGTAAAACTTCATATCCCGAGTTCGGCTGCATGACTCGTTTTCGATTTTTATTTGCTTCTGTCCACTCTACGTGCTCACTCGTCCACTCGGCTGCCGTTTCAATTTCCCCGATCGCCTTATTAGAGAATAATGTCCGTTTGATTTTATCGACCGTATAGGGGTGCATCTCGATATTTTCTGCAAAATCGACTAAAATAGATGGTCCGTAAAACGACGATACCCCTGCTTTTAAACAAAAAAGATGAGGAATTGTTGTATCTGAATAGCCCATGAAAATTTTCGGATTGTTGTGAATCACTTTAAAGTCGATATAGGGTAGAAGCCGGATACTATCTTCCCCACCGATATTGGTAAAAATCGCTTTGATATCCGGGTCTCTGAAGGCTGCCATTAAATCTTCGGCACGGGCTTCCGGATGGTCATACAGGTATTCTGTCCCTTTCAAACTATTTGGCATTGGTTCCACTTGCAGGTCAAAAACGGTTTCCAGTCTTTCAACACCTTGCTCATAGCGCCAACGAATCTCGGGGTCACCCGCTCCACCCCATGAAGGACTAACGGTTGCCACCTTATCACCAGGATGTAATTTTTTTGGTTTTATCAACATCTACATGCCCACCTTCCCATATAATTCTTATTATTTAACCACCCTTTACGACATAATGCAATGATTTTTTGAACATGGGGATGTGTTGATTTTCTATTTTTACAGCTGTAATCACGAGGGTAACTGTTGATAGATGGGGCTTCTGCTATCGATCTTTTCGTTTTTACCATCGAAATCACTGGCACTAATGTTGATTTCTTTCTATACAATCGGTCGGTTACTGCTGAAGGTAAAAAAAGAGACGGTCAAAATTGAAAGATATTTTACCAATTCTGACGTCTCATTATACATTAATCTATATGGTTTTATTAAGCTTTCGGATGTACCATGTCAGCGGGATTGACATATTTGTCAAATTCTTCACTCGTTAAGTAGCCAAGCTTCAATGCTGCTTCTTTCAATGTTGTTCCTTCTTTATGAGCAAGTTTAGCAATTTGGGCTGCTTTTTCATAACCGATATGCGGATTTAATGCCGTAACAAGCATTAACGACTCGTTCAAGTTTTTCGTAATTACTTCCCGATTTGGCTCAATGCCCACCGCACAATGATCATTGAATGAACGAATACCATCTGCTAAAAGTCGGGCACTTTGCAAGAAATTGTACAAGATCACCGGCTTGAACACGTTCAATTCAAAATTCCCTTGACTTGCTGCAAATCCAATGGTTGCATCATTTCCCATGACTTGAACAGCAATCATCGTGATCGCTTCACTTTGGGTTGGATTGACTTTTCCCGGCATAATCGATGATCCCGGTTCATTTTCCGGAATAGTAATTTCCCCGATTCCGCATCTTGGACCTGAAGCTAACCAGCGAACATCATTGGCAATTTTCATTAAATCGGCTGCCAATGCCTTTAATGCACCATGAGCATAGGCAACTTCATCATGGCTCGTTAAGGCATGGAATTTATTTTCTGATGAATAAAACTCTATTCCCGTAAATTTAGAAATTTCCCCACTAACCAATTTCCCGAATTCCGGATGGGTATTGATTCCGGTACCGACGGCTGTCCCGCCAATAGCCAGTGCTTTCATTTTATCGGAACTTTCTTTGACAAATTCTAAGGAACGTTCCAACATATGTACCCAGCCACTAATTTCTTGGCCGAGGGTTAATGGTGTTGCGTCTTGAAGATGTGTCCGGCCAATTTTTACAATATCCATGAACGCTTGTGACTTTTCTTCCAATGTTGCTTTCAATTTTTCAATCTCAGGAATTAAATACGTTTGTACATAATTCGTTGTTGCAATATGCATGGCAGTCGGAAATGTATCGTTTGAACTTTGGCCCATATTGACATCATCGTTTGGATGTAATTTTTGACTGGCACCTTGTTCGGCCAACAGTTGATTACCCCGATTCGCAATGACTTCATTCAAGTTCATGTTCGATTGTGTACCACTGCCGGTTTGCCAAATTTTTAACGGGAATTCACCCTCATGTTTTCCTTCAATAATTTCATCAGCTGCAGTGACAATCGCCTTTGCTTTTTTATCACTTAATTTTCCAAGTTTATTGTTTACAATCGCACAACTTCTTTTTAAAATGGCAAAAGCCTTAATTAATTCTTCCGGCATAGTTTCCGTGCTGATCGCAAAGTTTTGTAAGCTCCGTTGCGTTTGCGCACCCCATAATTTGTTTGCCGGAACTTTAACTTCCCCCATCGTATCTTTTTCAATCCGGTATTCCATGAAAATTCCCCTCCTGTATTTGGACAAAAACGTTTACAAATCCATTTCTATTATAGTCAATATAGTGGTACAAATCTATTAATTTGACTATAGTCAATATAGTTGTACAAATCTATTAATTTGGCAACAAAAAGCGATTTTCTTGTTTAAGTTAGCTATTGAGGTATTTAAACTTTTTCAAAAAGATAAAATTTGGGCTTAACTAAAGTAAGATTACTGTGATATTTTCAAAAAAAGCCACAGCTGAAATAGCATAGCCGTGGCAAGCATGTGAATTCTCAGTGTGGCAAGAACGCCAACTGAATAAAAAACAATACTGCAAAAATGTAGACAATCGGATGGACTTCCCGCCATTTTCCTTTGGCTACTTTCATTAACGGAAGCGATATAAAACCGAGCGCAATACCTGTTGAAATACTCGACGTGAGCGGCATGGTTAAAATGACTAGAAATGCCGGAAATGCTTCATCAATTTCATTCCATTTAATCTTTGCAACATGACCAATCATTAGGCTACCTACAATAATAAGTGCAGGTGCGGTAATCGCGGCCACACCGGAAATTGCACCGACTAAAGGACTTAAGAATGAGGCAAGAATAAAAAGAACCGCAACCGTTAGTGACGTAAGACCGGTCTTTCCACCTGCAGCAACCCCTGAAGTTGATTCAATATATGCCGTTGTCGGACTTGTTCCCACCATTGCACCGATTGTTGTAGCAATGGAATCAGAAAGGAGTGCATTTTTTGCATTTGGTAATGTTTTTCCTCTCATAAAACCTGCCTGTTCTGCTACTCCAATCATCGTTCCGGTCGTATCAAAGATGGTGACTAGTAAAAAGGAGAAAACAACCGCATATAGCGAGTGTTGGAATACATCAGCAAAAGCTTCCAGAGGGTTGGCTACGATAACACCGTCCGGTAACGATGGTAGAGAAAAAATTCCCTTATCAAAGGATAACTGTCCGGTTACGAATGCGGCAATTGTCGTTATAATCATACCAAAAAATAAAGCACCATTTACATTGAGTGCCATTAACACAAGGGAAACGGCCAAACCAAATAACGCCAGCAATACTTCAGGAGAATGAAGATTACCGAGCCCAACTAAATTATCTGGATTACTTGTAATAATCCCGGTATTTTTCAAACCGACAAAAGCGATAAAAAGACCAATTCCAGCTGAAATTCCGAATTTTAAATTATCCGGAATTGCCTCAATTAATTTTTCTCGAAAAGCTGTTAAAGAAAGAATAACAAATATAATACCTGCCACAAATACTGCGGAAAAGGCCGTAACATAATCAATCCCACCGTGAGAACCTACAACCGAAAAGGCAAAATATGCATTCAAGCCCATACCGGGAGCAATCGCAATCGGATAATTTGCAAAAAGCGCCATCCAAAGCGTACCAATGGCGGTTGCAATAATTGTTGCGGTAAAGACTTGTTCAAACGGGATTCCGGTATTCGATAAAATTGCGGGGTTGACGACGATAATATATACCATTGTAAAAAATGTTGTCATCCCGGCGAAAATTTCCGTTTTCACATTTGTTTGATTTTCCTGAAGCTTAAACATCTTTTGCCCTCCTAATATAATTGCGAACATTTTAAGACCACAAATTAAATAATATTCGTTTATGGATGGTTTTTCAAGTACAAAATTTACATAGTCTGTATTAAGGGATAAGTTTTTACAAAATCTTGGGCATTGAAGGTTCACCGTTTGACCAGATGTACCTTTTGGTATATTTATTACCAATTATCTTGAACATAATGACCCGTTTTACACAGCAAATATTTTTTCGGGATAATATCACACTGTTCTAAGATGCATAAATTCAGGCTTTTTTTGTAGATATTCTACCAATTATCTTGAACATAATGACCCATTTTACGGTGCAAATATTCTTTTAGCAAAAATATTATACTGTTCAAAGATGTATAATCCGGGTTTTTTGAAAGCGTTTAAATAATTCTCTTGCCATTTTTTCAAACTAATAGTATGATAGGGATAAATAAATTGTGTATCAGATCACATGTTACTGATTCGATCAGGCATGGTGGTAACAAAAGGGTAGCATTCTCCCCCTTTACCACCATGCCTTTTTTATTTTCTAAAAAAGGAGAAATATGTATGTTCAGTTTTTTTAAGAAAAAGCGAGATCTTTCAATTTATGCTCCGGTAGACGGGGAAGTAATTCCTCTATCCTTTGTTCCCGACCCTGTTTTTCGTGACAAACTAATGGGAGATGGAATTGCCATAATACCAACTGACGGGCATTTTTGTGCACCAATAAATGGGAAAGTGATTCTCATTGCACCTACAAAACACGCAATCGGTTTAAAAGCTGAGTGAAGGTTTAGGTGGAGATGCAAATGTTGTCGCAATTGATAATTGTGTAACACGTCTAAGAGTTGAAGTTAAAGACATGAGAAAAGTAGACCACCAAAAAATCAAATCAACCGGAATTTCGGGCATAAAAGAAGTCGGACCAACAAGCATACAAGTTATTGTTGGTACAAACGTGCAATTTGTTGCAGACGAAATCACAAAGCTTCGTAAATAACCTTATGACATTCCGAATAACAGGGTATGCACAATTTGCATACCCTGTTTTTATGAATTGGATAGAAGAAACGTCTCAGAGGAACCCTTTCTTGTCGCAAATTTGGGAGAGTTGCACCCGTTTTTGGAGACAAGACTCTTTTCTCGTTACCATTATGAAGCGGAAAATGCTTAATTTTGGTGACGAGGCCTTTTCTCGTCGTCTTTTTGAAGCGGAAAACTCCCTTTTTTGGCGACGAAGCACCTTCTCGTCGTCTTTTTGAGCCGGGAAACTCCCTTTTTTAGCGACGAGGCCCTTTCTCGTCGTCTTTTTGAGCCGGAGAACCCCCTTTTTTGGCGACGAGACCCTTTCTCGTCATCACTTTTGCCCGGGAAACCCCATTTT
>ERZ1673815.19-NODE-19-length-61319-cov-29.248857_pt1 | contig 61319 bp, 49 predicted proteins | sample MGYA00580147_ERZ1673815 | MGnify/ENA primary metagenome ERZ1673815 (study PRJEB41219, sample SAMN04549617) | soil metagenome | isolation source: soil | place: USA: Puerto Rico, Laguna Bouqueron NWR | collected 2009-06-01 ...
TTTTAACAAGAGGTGCTGTTGATTTATATGCGTTGTTTGAATGGGGGCTTACGATTGTTTTGGCACTCTTCCAGTTTTGGGTATAGTAAAACTGATGTTTTAGATGGCGATAAAGTTGTATGTTTTGGCACTCTTCCAGTTTTGGGTATAGTAAAACTTTCGCCGTTGTGACCGACATCGGCTATGAGTTTTGGCACTCTTCCAGTTTTGGGTATAGTAAAACGTGAATAGGTAATTTTTCGAGATTTCAATCCACGCACCCAGTTTTGGCACTTTCCTGGTTTTGGGTTGTTTATTAAAATATCCCCACATTTGAACATAAGTGGGGATTAAGTATTATTTTCTTTTAAATAACTTTTATGTTTTTATCATCTTTATTGCTATCTGTGTTAATTTACTTTTCCTACAACCTCTTGTTTTTCATCTGCCGCATATACAGTCACTTCTTTTTCAATCCCCTGTTTATTTACATACCAATTTGTTGCTCCGACAAACAATCCGCCTCCAACAATATTCCCAAGTGAAACAATGAGCAAATTAAAAGCCGCTCCTGTCAAGGTAATAGTATCCGGGTGAGGGACTGATAAAGAAATAGAAAATAACGCCATGTTGGCAATACTATGCTCATAACCGGAAACAAAGAAAGAAGTGACCGTCATCATGATCAACATAACCTTTGCTGCAAAATTGTCGGTTTGCAACGGGAGCCAAATGGCCAGACAAACAAGCCAGTTACATAGAATACCGCGAAAAAACATTTCCCCTGTCGTTAATCCAATCTTGCCTGTCACCGCACTAAATAAATAGTGGTCAGCTGGAATATCTTTAAATAAACCCGTCTGAACAAATAAAAAAGTAAAAAACAAGACGCCGATTAAATTTCCAAGATAGGTAACACCCCAAACATACAGGGTTTCTTTCAAGGAAGTCTTTTGATCCAGACTGCCCATTGTCATGTACATCGTATTCCCGGTAAACAGCTCACCGCCACCAATCACAATTAAAACTAACGCTAGTGAGAAGGTCATCCCGCCGATTAAGGATGTGGCCGGTGATCCGGTTGCCCTGAATGCGTCTCCAATTCGAAAGGCAAAAACAACCGCAAACGAAATATAAACTCCTGCAAGCATCGCCTTTGTCCAAAATTTCTTTGGGTCATTTTTCAGCATATCGGCTTTTTTTACAGATGTATCAATGGCTGTACTTAATGCACTTGTAGACATAGAAAAACTCCTAACTTTTTTAATGTATTGTGATCAAAATCACAAGCAACATTAATATACCGATTTTTCTATAGTCAAACAATCCTTTTATAAAAAGTTTCTAAGATTGGTCATAATTTTGTTGTTAATCGTAAATAATTAAACCTTCTTTCCAGGAGAATAAGGAAAAAGATTATCATGTCCATTTTATGCAAGTAACAAGAACGGAAAGTTATCCACAGAGGAACCCTTTATATCCACAACTAATCAAAAATTATCCACATAATAACTGCAGTTAAGCACAGGAAAATCACAACTTATCCACACAACTAACAAAATTGTTCACGGTAGTTGGAAAATGTACACAAGTCAGAAGTTAACTTTAGAAAAACTACTCGGAAGATGTGGAAAAGTTATCCACAAGCGTTTAAACATACGAATCCGGCAAAATATGATAAAATATAAATTGTATTTTATAAAGCAAAAGCAGGGACTGGGAGTGGTTCCGACGAAAATATAAAAGCCGATCATTATGCAGTTGGTACTCATAAGATTGGAAAAATTGGAATAAAGGTACGTGGAATAAACTTCTTCGGACTGACTCCTAAACTGATTATATATTTTGGAGTGAGGGTATGCTTGGAAAATTAATTGCCGGATTAATCTTTCCGTGTTTGTTGGTCATCTTATTTTCACGAGTAACTTATAATCATATCGTCGGATTGCTGTTAACATTGGCTCTGATTTCTGTGTCCGCATATAAAGGTTATACCCATTCATGGCCGTTGATTATTATTGACGGTATTTCGTTGACGATAGGATTTTGGTATTCAAAACGCATGGTAAAAAATTTTAAAAGAAAAAAGGATGAATGAGGAATAAAATCGCTTATCACAATTTGTTAGGCGGTTTTTCTTTTCATCGGGGAATGTGGATAAGTTCTTCATACCCTGTGGATAAACAGTGTAAAAATTGTGTATAACGTTAATATTGTGGTTAATTAAATTTACAGCTGGGACTGTACCATTTGAAGTTTTTCTTGAGGCGCCCTTAAATCCGCGGAATGGACATCCTCGTTGGAAATTTATACATTAGCCTAACCTATAAAAATTAAACGAATATTCGTTCGCAAAATAGTGGCTTTTCTGTTATGCTTTTGGTAAAATAGATTCTGTGAATGATGAATGTACGGACCCAAAAAATAATGGGGTGATTTAGATGGAAAAAACAAAGGATCAATTTCAGTTAGTGTCAAAATATCAACCTCAAGGGGATCAACCGCAAGCGATAAAAGAGCTGGTTGCCGGCTTAAAAAACGGCAAGAAACATCAAACATTGCTGGGGGCAACCGGTACAGGGAAAACTTTTACCATTTCTAATGTGATAAAAGAAGTGAATAAACCAACGTTAATTATTGCCCATAACAAGACATTGGCAGGGCAATTATACAGCGAATTCAAGGAGTTTTTCCCAAACAATGCCGTTGAATATTTTGTAAGTTACTATGATTATTACCAACCTGAAGCCTATGTACCACAGACCGATACGTATATCGAGAAGGATGCAAGTATTAATGATGAAATTGATAAGCTGCGACACTCAGCAACATCGGCATTATTTGAACGTCGCGATGTCATTATCATTGCCAGTGTATCCTGCATTTATGGGTTAGGTTCACCTGAAGAATATAAAGAACTTGTATTATCACTAAGGGTCGGCACGGAAATCGAGCGGAATGAACTGCTTCGGAAATTGGTTGATATCCAGTATACCCGAAATGATATTGACTTCCATCGGGGTACCTTCCGGGTTCGCGGTGATGTTGTGGAAATTTTTCCATCTTCACGAGATGAGCATTGTATCCGTGTTGAATTTTTTGGTGATGAAATTGATCGAATTCGGGAAGTCGATGCGTTGACGGGCGAGATTATCGGAGAACGGGAACATGTGGCGATTTATCCGGCTTCCCACTATGTTACACGGGAAGAAAAAATGCAAGTCGCCATTAAAAATATTGAACAAGAATTACAAGAACGGTTAAAGGAACTCCGGGATCAAGGGAAGCTTTTAGAAGCACAAAGATTGGAACAGCGGACAAATTATGATTTGGAAATGATGCGGGAAATGGGTTTTTGTTCAGGAATTGAAAACTATTCGCGTCATTTAACCTTAAGGGAAGCGGGCGCTACCCCATATACGTTGCTCGATTATTTTCCAGAGGATTTTTTAATCGTTGTTGATGAATCCCATGTAACGATTCCGCAAATCCGGGGTATGTATAACGGAGACCAAGCAAGAAAAAATGTACTTGTTGAACATGGCTTCCGCTTACCATCTGCCCTGGATAACCGACCGCTTATGTTTGAAGAATTTGAAAAACATATCAACCAAATTATTTACGTTTCAGCAACTCCGGGACCATATGAATTGGAACATTGTCCGACTGTTGTTGAACAAATTATTCGTCCGACCGGCTTACTGGATCCGATTATAGAGGTCCGTCCGATCAAAGGACAAATTGATGACCTTATCGGAGAAATTCAAGAACGAATTCGGAAAAATGAGCGGGTTCTTGTAACGACATTAACGAAAAAAATGTCCGAGGATTTAACCGATTATTTGAAAGAAATCGGGATTAAAGTTCAGTATTTACATTCTGAAGTAAAAACATTGGAGCGGATTGAGATTATTCGTGATTTGCGACTGGGCAAATATGATGTCATTGTCGGGATTAACTTGTTACGGGAAGGACTTGATATTCCGGAAGTGTCCCTTGTTGCCATTTTAGATGCGGATAAAGAAGGGTTTTTACGGTCAGAACGTTCATTAATCCAAACAATTGGCCGGGCAGCGAGAAATGCAAACGGAAAAGTCATTATGTACGCGGACCAAATTACTCGTTCAATGGATTTCGCAATCAATGAAACAAAACGGCGGCGCCAAATCCAAGAAGAATATAATCGGAAACATGGCATTACCCCGAAAACGATTCAAAAAGAAATTCATGATGTTATTCGTGCAACCATTGCCGCTGAAGAACAGGAAGAATACAGTACGACTGATAAATATGGAAAGTTATCTAAGAAAGAACGGGAAAAATTAATTCAAAAATTAGAAGCAGAAATGAAAGAAGCAGCCAAAGCACTTGACTTTGAACGCGCTGCTGAATTGAGAGACTTGGTATTAGAGTTGAAAGCAGAAAGGTGACGATAAATGAAGGATCAAATTAAAGTAAGAGGTGCGCGGACAAATAACTTAAAAAATATTGATGTCGATATTCCCCGTAATCAACTTGTAGTCTTTACGGGGTTATCCGGTTCAGGAAAATCTTCCCTGGCTTTTGATACCATTTATGCAGAAGGTCAACGTCGGTATGTCGAGTCCCTTTCTGCTTATGCCAGGCAGTTTTTAGGACAAATGGACAAGCCGGATGTTGATTCCATTGAAGGATTATCTCCGGCTATTTCTATTGACCAAAAAACGACCAGTCGGAATCCCCGTTCAACTGTTGGAACAGTTACGGAAATATATGATTATTTGCGATTACTATATGCTCGTATTGGTCACCCGATTTGTCCGAACCATGGCATTGAAATCACCTCACAAACCGTTGAACAGATGGTCGATCGTATATTGGAATATCCGGAGCGGACCCGGATTCAAATCTTAGCTCCGGTTGTCTCCGGCAGAAAGGGGACGCACGCCAAAGTTCTTGAAGACATAAAGAAAGAAGGGTTTGTCCGCGTCCGTATTGACGGAGAAATGCTTGAATTGAACGATGATATTGAGCTGGAAAAAAATAAAAAGCATTCCATTGATGTTATCATTGACCGGATTATTATAAAAGAAGGAGTTATCGCACGGCTGACCGACTCATTGGAAACAGCATTGAAATTAGGACAAGGACGCGTCATTATCGATGTCATTGGTCAAGAAGAATTACTTTTCAGTGAGTTACATGCTTGTCCGTATTGTGGTTTTTCCATCGGGGAATTGGAACCAAGGATGTTTTCGTTTAACAGTCCGTTCGGGGCTTGCCCGGATTGTGACGGGATTGGTTCGAAATTGGAAGTGGATCTCGACCTTGTTATCCCTGATAAAAAATTAACATTAAGACAAGGGGCCATTGCACCTTGGGAACCGGTCAGTTCCCAATATTATCCGCAATTATTAGAAGCGGTTTGTAATCATTACGGGATTGATATGGATGTACCGGTGAAAGATATTCCGCAACATTTAATGGATAAAATTTTATACGGTTCAGATGGGGAATTAATTCATTTCCATTATGAAAATGATTTTGGCATGATTCGGGATACGGATATCGAATTTGAAGGCGTTCTTCGCAATATTGAGCGCCGTTTTCGGGAATCCACTTCTGATTATACAAGAGAACAGATGGAAAAGTATATGGCGCAAAACCCTTGTCCGACTTGTAAAGGATATCGCTTGAAAAAAGAAACATTGGCAGTGAAAATTAATGGACTTCATATTGCGGAAGTAACCGACTTTTCCATTCAAGAAGCTCTCCATTTTTTTGATACACTGGAATTGAGTGAAAAAGAACAAAACATTGCTCGCTTAATTTTGCGGGAAATTAAGGAACGGCTCGGTTTTCTTGTTAATGTCGGTTTGGATTATTTAACCTTGAGCAGGGCGGCCGGTACATTATCCGGTGGAGAAGCTCAACGGATTCGTCTGGCAACTCAGATCGGTTCCCAATTAACGGGTGTCCTGTATATTTTGGATGAGCCGTCAATTGGTTTGCATCAACGCGATAATGATAAATTAATTGAAACGATGAAACGAATGCGTGATCTTGGAAATACGTTAATCGTTGTTGAACATGATGAAGATACGATGTTGGCGGCTGATTATCTTGTCGACGTTGGACCGGGAGCGGGTGTTCATGGAGGCACGGTTGTTTCAGCCGGAACACCGGAACAAGTGAAGGGTGATCCGCATTCATTAACAGGTCAATATTTAGCCGGCAAAAAATTTATTCCGTTGCCACAAGAACGGCGAAAAGGAAATGGACAATATTTGGAAGTTGTTGGCGGTAAAGAAAACAATTTAAAAAATATCCGTGTTAAATTTCCTCTCGGTACATTTATTGCGGTCACCGGTGTTTCCGGATCAGGTAAAAGTACATTAGTTAATGAAATTTTATATAAAAGCCTATCACAAAAATTAAATCGTGCCAAAGTGAAACCGGGGCAACATAAAGAAATCAAAGGAATAGAAAATCTGGAAAAAGTTATCGATATTGACCAGTCACCGATCGGACGTACTCCACGTTCCAATCCGGCTACTTATACAGGTGTTTTCGATGATATCCGTGATGTATTTGCAGCGACGAACGAGGCCAAAATTCGCGGCTATAAAAAAGGACGCTTTAGTTTTAATGTTAAAGGCGGTCGCTGTGAGGCATGTAAAGGGGACGGCATCATTAAAATTGAAATGCACTTTCTTCCGGATGTTTATGTACCATGCGAGGTTTGTCATGGAAAACGGTACAATCGTGAAACATTGGAAGTGAAATATAAAGGGAAAAATATTGCGGACGTGCTTGATATGACCGTAGAAGATGCATTGGAGTTTTTTGCCAATATCCCAAAAATTAAACGGAAAATCCAAACGATTTATGATGTTGGTCTCGGGTATATGAAACTTGGTCAACCGGCAACGACATTATCCGGTGGGGAAGCACAACGGGTTAAGCTTGCCTCCGAATTGCATCGGCGTTCCAATGGCCGCACTTTGTATATTTTGGACGAACCGACAACCGGTCTTCATGCTGATGATATTGCCCGTCTCCTCGATGTTTTACAACGTCTTGTTGAAAACGGCGATACGGTGGTCGTTATTGAACATAATCTCGATGTGATAAAAACAGCGGACTATATTATTGATCTGGGTCCGGAAGGCGGGGATCGCGGCGGTACGGTTATTGCGAAAGGAACGCCTGAACAAGTGGCCAAAACAGATGTGTCTTACACCGGTTATTATTTGAAACGTGTTATCGAGAGGGACCGAGAACGGATGAAAAACATGATTCGGGAAAAAGAAGAACTACCAATACAATCATAATTTCCGAATTAAAGCTAAACATTCATGTATAAAATATGTATTAACCAGAAAAAACTGTTTCACTAATAGATGAAAAGGCATGGTAACTCAAGTTTTGATAACCATGCCTTTTTGTGTAAAGGAATTAATTTCAAATAGTTTTATATTGAAAATGTATATGTTGCTTTTACAGAATTGATTTGTTCAAATAGTTTTATATAAGAGAGCTTTTTAAATAAAATTTATACTGACTACCTTGACTTGCCATAATGTGCGATACTAAAAGTTTATTCATATCGTAAAGCTTCGATTGGGTCTAAATTCGATGCTTTATTAGCAGGTAAGATGCCGAATATGATACCGATAAACATCGAGAACAATAATCCGACTAAAACGACCGGCAATGAGACAAGTATTGGAAAACCGATTATCGACGAAACCAAATAAGCGACACCAGCACCAAATAAAATCCCAATCGTCCCGCCGATTAACGTTAATGTCATTGCTTCGACTAAAAACTGAAATAAAATTTGACCTCTTGTCGCACCCAAAGCCATCCGGGTACCTATTTCACGGGTACGCTCGGTAATGGAAACAAGCATAATATTCATGACGCCAATTCCACCGACTAATAAAGAAACTCCGGCAATACATCCAATAATCAGGGTCATAATGGATGTAATTTGGCCAATCCCTTCAGCAATTTCTTCCATGTTTGTCACTTGGTAGGCTTCCTCTGTTCCATGAATTTGATTTAATAATTGTGCTGCTTTCTTTCCTGCTTCTTGCAATTTCTCAGTATTTTCAGCTTGAATCGTTATGGAACTGATTTTGTTGTTACCGGTGATCGTCCGCCAAGTTTTCCAAGGAACATATACTTCATTAGAACTAAATGATGCCAACAACCCGGTTGGTTTTTCTAAAACACCGACAACTTCAAAAGGCTGTGATTGAACATAAATAATTTTTCCTAACGGCTCCTCTTTTTCAAATAATTCCTTGCTAAGACCTGAACTGATTACAGCCGCACGTCCGCCCCCTAAAAAATCTGATGGCAGTAAATTTCTTCCGCTCGATACGTTTAACTCGTTTACTTCAATGTACGTTTGGTTAATACCGGAAATAGATGACTCAATTGTATTTTCCCGGTAGCGAACATTGCCAAATTCATCACTGGATGTCACAATTTTTGAAATTTCCGGGATTGTTTCAATGGAACGGATATCGTCTTCCGTAAACGGTGACCAAAGAGCATCCGGATTTTCCTTCATTTCTTCTTCAGAGGGGGAGTAAGATAAAGAAACCGTATTTCCGGAACCAACAATTAGTGATTTGAGCTTTTCCGTTCCCCCTTGACCAAGTGCGACAATGAAAATGACGCTCGATACACCAATAATTATGCCAATCATTGTTAAAATTGAACGCATTTTATGAACAAAGATGGAGGAGAAAGCAATTTTAATATTTTCGACAATACTCATAGGATCTCTCCTCTATTTTCTTGATCAATATCTTGAACGATGTACCCGTCACGTAATAAGATTAACCGATTGGCATAGCTGGCCACTTCTTCTTCGTGCGTAACAACAATTACGGTAGTCCCGTCTTCTTTATTTAACATAGTAAATAGCTCCATAATCTGTTCGCTTGTTTTTGTATCGAGAGCACCGGTCGGTTCATCAGCCAGGATCAGATCGGGTTTATTGACAATGGCTCTGGCAATTGCCACCCGTTGTTTTTGGCCACCTGACAGCTCATTGGGTAAGTGTAACATCCGATCCCCGAGTCCAACTTTCTCTAAAGCTTCTTTTGCTCGTTCTTCCCGCTCTTTCTTTTTAACTCCGGCATAAATCATCGGAAGTTCAACATTTTTCAACGCATTTAATCGCGGTAACAAATTAAATTGTTGAAAGACAAAGCCAATCGCCCGGTTGCGAATTTTTGCCAGTTCATGCTCTTTATACTGCAAAACCTCTTTCCCGTTTAAAAAATATGTACCCTCAGTCGGTCGATCGAGAAATCCAATAATATTCATTAAAGTGGATTTTCCGGAACCGGACGGGCCCATAATTGAGATAAATTCTCCTCTATTAATCTTTAAATCAATTCCGTTTAGAACAAGAACATCTTCATTCCCTAGTGAATAACTTTTTTTAATAGAAGCCAATTGGATCATTTTACAATCACTTCCATGCCATCTTGAATGTCATCGGACGGGTCTTTAATGACTTTATCTTTCTTGGTAACCCCATCTTTAATTTCAATGGATTCGAGTGAGGCGTTGCCAACTTTTACTTCTTTTCTTACAGCTTTTCCATTTTTAACAATGAAAACATAACTTTTTTCCCCGTCTTGTTTAACAGCAGTTAATGGGAGAGTTTTAGCCGTGTATTCATTGGCGGTGATTTCAATAATCATTTGAAACCCGGGCTTTAACTCAATATTTTGATCGGTTACTTCAATTTCGATCGTATATTGAACGCCGCTTTGTGCACCTGAATCTTGTAAACCGGTCGACTCTTCGGGTAAATATGAAATACTTTTCACTTTCCCTGACCATGTCTTATCAGGAACTGTGTCCGCAGTTAGTTTAACCGCTTGTCCTTCATTAATTTTCAGCGCATCATATTCTGAAACTGAGCCAACAACGATAAACTGACCAATTGAACCAATTTTCATAATCGGTTCGGGGATTTCCGAATTTGTTTTAAACTGGGCATCCTCATTTATCTCAATGATTTTACCGGCAATATCACTTACAACTTTCAAATCGGCTAACTGTTGGTTAATATTGTCTTTTTGTAATTGAGCTTGCTTTAATTCAAGTTTTGCTTGTTCCAACTGAAGATTTACTTGATCACGTTCTTTCTTTAATGTTTCATCATCTTTATTGTCTTTTAAAAGTTTATCTATTTCCTTTAGCTGTTTTTGTGTATCTTCAATTTGTAAATTGACCGACTGGATTTGCAACTCATTTTGTTTTTGTTCCATTAAAAGCTGGTCACTTTTATAGGTGAAAAGCGGGGTTCCTGCTTGAACATCGTCACCAACTTTTACTGAGATATCTGCAATCTTTCCTTTCGTTGCATCATAGTAAATCGACTGTTCGTTTGCCAGTTTTAATGTTCCTTGTGAGATAACATTTTCGGATAATTTTTCCTCCTTAACGGAAGCAACTTCAACTTCAATATTATTACCGGAAGCTTTTATTAGATTAAAAGAAAACAAGGTTACAATAATGGCGATAATTCCAATGGTTATCCATAGTTTTTTATTTTTCATCAATATACACCTTTCACTTACTTATAGAATAGAAACAATGACCGATTCAGATATTACTTCTTAGGCCCATCCGATCATGGAGAAAAAGATCGATAACATGTAAAAACCGATGGAAACACCCCATGCTAATTCTTTGGAAAAAGATGCCACCTTCTGTAATCCAATTGCCGATAATATGACACTCCAAATGGAAAAAACTTCAATATTATCAAATACTGCCTTTAGTGCACCATCAGCGGGGATCAATGTAGTAAGACTAGTGAACGTAGTAGTTGACGACCCGGTAATGACCATGCCAATTCCGTTTACAATCATGCCTAAAGCAGTTAGGATCAATAAATATACATTCATTGAAAACAGCTGGCGGAACGATACATTCGAACGTGCTAACCTTGCAATCAACAAATAAACAAGCGTACCAATAAACGCAGTTACAATAGGTACAATCACACCGGCAATAATAGAACCGATTACTAAAAATGGGGCTAACTCTTCCGGTAAACCTTCATTTCCTGACTCGGTATTGGTTGTAACAATGATCATTCCAATGCTAAACACAAGAATAATCATTAACAATGGTCCCCAGATTTTCGGTTTTTCTTTTATTCTGGCAAAATGTTCGCTTGGACTCCAAAGAATCCCCCATAGACTTGGACTCTTCTTTTCAATTTCATTTGCTTCTAATCTTTCTTCCACAACAATCCATCCCTTCTTTATGGTTTACTCTAATTTTTACGGATTTGAAGAAAAAAGGTTTCAAACCCGTATGATTTATTTTAAAGGTACTAATAACTTGATATTGCCATAATCGTGCAGCGATCTGATTGATACAGCTGTTTTATCAGCAATTTCTTCAATTCAAAAAAATTTTTTCCATTTCCAATCCTCCATTTAGATACGTATTAAAGCTCTATTCTTACTATAAAGCCTAACGTAACTGTAGGTTCAAGAGGAAATTTAATCGAAAAAAATTGTTTTTTTAATGGAACTGATTTAAACAAAAGAATTTTCCTCTCTCTAGCAAATTTTACAAACTGTCCCTTTGCTTTAAAAAACACTACATGATAAAAGAATTTTAAACAACATAAGCTATTTCCATGAAACTTTTCGGTTTGAATTACGTAAAAAGTATAAATAAATGAGAGATTTTGTAAAGGACGTGAAAAATATGAAGGAAGAACGGAAGAAAATTTTAGAAATGGTGAAGACAGGCCAAGTGAGTATTGAAGAAGCGGAAAAATTGTTGGAAGAACTCGAAAACATGGAGTCACTAAAAGAAGAAAAAAAAGCGAAAATGGCTGAAGAATTATCAAAAATTGAAGCATACAAATCCAGTCATGAACAAAATGAGAAGGAGACTTTTCATCAGTCAAGTTCTACAAAAACATCAACATTTGCCAAGGAAGCAAAAGATACATTGACCAATTTGTTTGAAAGAGCAATGAAGAAAATAAAGGAAATGGACTTGGATTTCCATCATTCGGTCAATGTTTCACACGTATTTCAACAAAATGAAAACAAGTTTAAAGATGTGTTTATTGAAATTCCAAATGGTTCTGTACAGCTGATTGTATGGGATCATTCCGACGTCCGTGTGGAATGTGAAGGGAAAGTGTATCGCGAGGAAGATCCTGTTCAAGGTAAAGAGCGATTTTTAGAAAATATTGAGTTTCGTGTCGATCAAGAGGCCCTTGCTTTTTTAGCTAAAGAGAAATTCATGAAGGTTGACACAAAAGTTTTCTTACCACAAAGCATTTATAACAAAGTAGCGATTAAACTGTTTAACGGCACGATTAGCGGGGAAGGCGTTAAAGGGAAAAAAATTAAATTTCAAACGTCCAATGGAGGCATCCGATTAGAAAGTTGTGAAGCAGAAAAGGCAGATCTTGAAACTGTGAATGGAACGATAAACTTGACCCAATGTAAAATAGATGATGCGGAAACGGAAACAATGAACGGTAAGGTGACGATTGACGGTTCCTATCAAAAAATCGATGCAGAAACAATAAGCGGTTCAATTTCTGTTCGGATTAGTAAACCGGCACCGCAATCGGTTAAGTTATCAAGTGGGGCAGGCAGTATCCATGTAAGAATCGCTAATGATTTACCGGTAAGTGGAGAGGTTAAATCCAATTTTGGCAATGTTCAGGTTGATTTATCCAATCTATATAAAATTGACGAGAAAAAGGAAATGATTCAAAAAGTCATCAAGTTTGATACAACAGCAGAATTACAAAATAAAATGTATTTATTTGCAGAATTGAAAACGGGTTCGGTTACTGTTCAACCGTATTAAAAGAATTGGCTAAAACAACTCTTCTCTCAACTTTTTATTATTTAATAAAGTTGAGAGGGAGTTTTTTAATTTTGTACTTATAACGTTTTTGTTTCGGGTTCTTTGGTTTCAGGAAAAAACATGGTAAAATGGAACATACAAAGAGTTAAGTAATAGACAAATTGAAGCCTAAGTGAGGGAGTTCATACATGTCAAAAGTGACCATCAAGGATATTTTAAATAAATTTAAATTAGAATTGATCAGTGGGGAAGAGGGCATCAATCGTCCAGTAACGACAAGTGATATTTCCCGTCCTGGACTTGAAATGGCCGGATTTTTTGATTATTATCCGGAAGATCGTTTGCAGTTATTAGGAAGAACTGAATTGACATTTTTTTCCATGCTAAATGAGGAAGATCGCATCGTCCGGATGCAGCGGCTTTGTACCGATGTCACCCCGGGGATTATTATTACACGTGGGCTGGAAATCCCAGAAGAATTAATTGAGGCTTCCGAGCAAGAAGCAGTACCGGTTATGCGTTCAAATTTGAAAACGACACAATTAGTCAGCCGATTAACAAATTATTTGGAAATTGCGCTTGCTCCGACAATTGCTATTCATGGTGTGTTGGTTGATGTATACGGCGTTGGTGTTCTTATTACCGGTCAAAGTGGAGTTGGTAAAAGTGAAACAGCTTTGGAACTTGTGAAACGGGGGCATCGGCTTGTTGCAGACGATTGTGTGGAAATACGCCAAGAAGATCAAGAATCGCTAGTAGGAAATTCACCCCCACTCATAGAACATCTTCTTGAAATTCGCGGACTCGGTATCATTGATGTCATGACTTTATTTGGTGCCGGAGCTGTTCGATCCTATAAGAGAATAACGATGTGCATCCATTTAGAAAACTGGGATCAAAATAAACGTTATGACCGGTTGGGACTCGATGAAGATAAAATGAAAATTTTTGATGTCGAAATTCCGAAATTAACCATCCCGGTTCGTCCCGGAAGAAACTTGGCTGTTATTATCGAAGTGGCGGCCATGAACTTTCGTTTGAAAAAAATGGGTGTCAATGCAGCAAAGCAATTCACTCAAAGGCTCCAAGAAACGATTAAAGATCATGAACATGATGATTAACATACCTGTTCAATTCTGTACGCAATGCTCTTTATTTTAATCAGAAATAATTTTAAAACTGATTGTTGTTTGTTACAATTAGTGAAGTGGCAGGGAAGTTCTCTCTCGTCAAACTGTTTCTTTTTGAAACGTATAGAAGGAGTTGTTGAGATGCTTTATCATGTTCAGCCCTTAAATCCGGTGGCCTTAGAGCTTGGCCCTTTATCAATCCGATGGTACGGAATAATTATTGCTTTAGGTATTGTAATTGCTTATATATTAGCAACCCGTGAAGGAAAGAGACGAGGTCTTCCGGATGAAATATTCGCTGATCTTTTACTTTGGGCCATTCCGATTTCCATTATTTGTGCCAGAATTTATTATGTTCTTTTCGAATGGGACTATTATTCGGTTAATCCGGGGAAAATAATTGCCATTTGGGAAGGCGGAATTGCCATCCATGGTGCCCTAATTGGGGCGATCGCTACCGCTGTCGTTTTTTGCCGGAAACGAAATATCTCCTTTTGGAAATTAGCTGATATTGCCGCACCAAGTATTATCATTGCTCAAGCGATTGGCCGGTGGGGGAATTTCATGAACCAAGAAGCCCATGGGGGACCGGTTACTCGGGAATTTTTGGAAGGCTTGCACTTGCCTGATTTTATCATTAATCAAATGTATATAAACGGTTCCTATTATCATCCAACCTTTTTATATGAATCGCTCTGGAGTTTGCTTGGTTTTATACTTTTACTTCTATTAAGAAGAGTTAATTTGAAACAGGGAGAAATCTTTTTAGCTTACGGAATTTGGTATTCAATCGGTCGCTATTTCATTGAAGGGCTTCGAACCGACAGTTTATATTTATTCGAGACTGATATACGAGTAGCTCAGCTCGTTTCTGCTGCTGTTATCATTATTTCACTTGCCTTAATTATTTTTAGAAGGACGAAACATAATATTCCGCGTTATTTAGATTAAAATCATTTTCATGGTCAATCCGATAAGGGGGGAGTAGTATCTTGTTAAATTCGGTAAAACAAGGGATTATGAATGGGTTACATACCACTTGGACATTGGGAAAAGTTATTTTTCCGGTAACCTTAATCGTCTCTTTGTTACAATATACTCCTGTACTTACGTGGTTATTTGACAAGTTGGCACCATTTATGTCCGTTTTCGGTTTGTCGGGTGAGGCGGCCATCCCTCTTGTACTGGGTAATCTATTAAACTTATATGCGGCAATCGGCGGGATTTTAACACTTGAACTCACTGTTAAAGAAGTATTTATTATTGCAGTTATGCTTAGTTTTTCCCATAATTTACTAATTGAAACAAGTGTGGCATTAAAATCAGGTGTTAAACTCTGGGTCGTTTTATCTGTTCGGATCGGTTTAGCATTGGTTGCAGCCTTTATTATCAATTTGGTTTGGCCGGGCGGGAGTGAAATGGTCCAATATGGTTTAATAACAGCAAATGAAACAGCACCGGTTGGTATGGCGGCTATTTTTCTTGCTGGCTTACAAAAAGCCGTATTAGGTACTCTTCAGTTGGCGATGATTGTAATTCCATTAATGATCGGCATTCAAATTCTTAAAGATTTAAAATGGTTGAATGTATTTACCGGATGGATGGCTCCCGTTACCCGTGGATTAGGGATGAATGAAAACACGGCATTGGTTTTGACGGCCGGCTTAATTTTCGGTTTAGCCTATGGGGCAGGTGTATTATTGCAAGCCGTGAAAGAGGATGGTGTCAGCAAAAAAGATGCGACATTGGCATTTATTTTTCTCGTTGCGTGCCATGCTGTCGTTGAAGATACATTGATTTTTGTTCCATTAGGTATCCCGGTTTTTCCTTTATTTATAATTCGTTTATGTACGGCAATTGCTTTAACACTTATTGTCAGCAGGATCTGGAATCGGATGGAACTAGCAGCAAAAAGAAAGGGAATCTCTTATGAAACAAAATATTGATACGATTTTATTTGATTTAGACGGGACATTAGTTAACACATATGAACTTATTTTGCAATCATTTCTTTATACTTTTCATCAATTTGGATTCGATGAATTGAAGAGGGAAGACTGTTATAAATTTATTGGACCAACTTTACTTGAATCGTTCTCATCAGTTGCACCGGATAAAGCGGAAGAAATGATCCATTACTATCGAACGTTTAATAAAAAACATCATGATAAACTTGTTCGTGAGTTTCCGGGGGTTCTCGAGACAATCGATACGCTTTCCAGACAAGGATATAAGCTCGGTGTTGTTTCTACGAAAGTACGAGAGATGGTTTTTAAAGCGTTAGATAAAACCAACTTAACTCCATATTTTCCCGTAGTAATTACATTGGACGAAGTAGAGAAAGCAAAACCGGATCCGGAACCGTTAAATAAAGCGATGCACTTGTTAGGGGCAAAACCGGAAAGCACGTTGATGGTCGGCGATTCTTACCATGATATATTGGGGGCGAAAAATTCCGGCACAGGATCCGTTGGAGTTGCTTGGACCATTCAAGGGACAGACTACTTAAAGAAGTATAATCCGGATTTTTTAATTAATGATATGCGCGAGTTATTGGCAATTGTTGGAGTGAAATAATTTATGCGGAAAACGACCCGTTACCCGATTCAAGGAGCCAATTCATTATGGCAAATATATAAAACCGTGTCTTTTTGGAAGGTATTTAAAAACGTCATCGTTATTTTGATTGCTCGTTATACACCGTTCATGTCCTGGAAAGTTTGGATGTACCGTAAGTTTTTAAAAATGAAGGTGGGCGATCATACGGCTTTTGCGTTTATGGTCATGCCTGATATAATGTTTCCGGAAAAAATTAATGTTGGTAAAAATACGATTATTGGATATCATACGACGATTTTGGCACATGAATATTTGATTGATGAATATCGGGTAGGAGAGGTTCGAATTGGGGATGAGGTCATGATCGGTGCAAATTCAACGATACTGCCGGGGGTAGAAATTGGTGACCGGGCAACGGTTTCTGCAGGGACACTTGTGAACCGTAATGTTCCTTCGGGTTCGTTTGTCGGCGGAAACCCAATGCGGGTTATTTATACAAAAGAAGAGATGGAAAAAAGAAGAAACCATGACCGCTTGACCGATCCTCTAAATAAATAAGTTTTTAAAATTAAAGTGATGTTGAATGCGGGACGAAGAATCTTCCGGTAGTGGCTTTTTCCGAGCACGAAGAAAATGATACTTTTCGGCTGTGTGCTTCTCTACTGCTTTATTACATCATTATATAAATACATCATGATTTTTGGAGGATGTTTTGTGAGTAAAAATGTAAGCAATAATCATATTGATGGTAATATTTTAATGTTCAATCCTTCAGGGGAATTTTTCTTTTCAAAGGGAATTGCAGCATTTGAAAGGAATGATTTGGTAAAGGCAAAAAAGTATTTGGCTCGTGCTTGGAAATTTGAACCAACTGAGCCAATTATTGCTTGTCAACTTGCCATTGTTTTAACTGAAATGGGTGAATATGATTCTTCTAATAAAATTTTACTGAAAGTGCTCAGTGAAATCGATCCATACATGGTTGAATGTCACTACTTTTTAGCAAATAATTATGCCTATATTGGTAATTATATGGAAGCAAAGAAACATGTCAAACAATATTTGAAATCAGCTCCAAATGGGGAATATACAAGTGATGCACAGGAATTATTGGAAATCATATCTCTTGAAGCAGATGAAATAAAAACGACTTGTTTGACAGAAAATCATATGGAGTACGAAGATGAACTGATTGAAAAACAGGAACATTCGCGAAAATTAATGGAAGACGGTGATTTTGATGGAGCAGTTCCATTACTAGAACAAATGATTCGTGAGTACCCAAATTTTTGGCCTGCGTTTAACAATCTGGCATTGGCCTATTTTTATCAAGGAAAATCCAAAGAGTCTGTTGAGATACTAAAACGAGTGTTGGAAGAAAACCCGGGAAACTTACATGCATTATGTAATCTGTCGGTGCTTGATTTTTATAAAGGAAAGAATGTAAAGCCGTTATTAGATATATTAAAAAAAGTTTATCCCATTTCTGTTGATCATCGTTATAAATTAGGTGTTACTTTGTTAATTTTAGAACAATATGAACTTGGCTATCATTGGCTCAAGAAAATTTTACATGATGGCAATGAAGTTGAGGGTATCTTTTTTTATTGGTTTGCCTATGCCGCCTATAAGATGGGGAAAATGAACTTAGCAGAAAAAGCATGGAAGAAGCTCTTGTTAGAACATCCGGAAAAGGACGGGCAGGAACCTTGGAAACATGAAGAAATACCAATGTTTACGAAATGATTGAGCATAATAGTGGTAAAATGTTTGAAATTTATGTAGTATCAAGAACTACAGGGGCACTTGAATCTGTTGCAAATTTGTAGTAATTGGTGTCAATCTATTGAGCTTTAGGGACATAACGCATAACGAACAGAAAATCTGTTCAAACTGTCCATAAAAAAGATTCTCATCGATAAAACGAATTCGAAAACCGATTAAACCGTCCATAACAATACCTGATACCATATCACTGGAATACGAGGAGTGTGTAGAATGTCAGAGGATAAAATTTATGATGTAATAATAATTGGGGCAGGTCCTGCAGGTATGACTGCAGCTGTCTATACATCCCGTGCCAATTTGTCGACATTAATGATTGAACGGGGTGTACCGGGTGGACAAATGATGAATACAGAAGAAGTAGAGAATTATCCCGGTTATGATTCAATTTTAGGTCCGGACCTTTCTAATAAAATGTTCGAACATGCGAAAAAATTTGGTGCCGAATACGCATATGGCGATATTAAAGAAATTATTGACGGGAAAGAATTTAAAATAGTGAAAGCCGGCTCAAAAGAGTTTAAGGCAAGAGCCATCATCATTGCGACCGGTGCCGAATATAAAAAACTCGGTGTCCCGGGAGAAAATGAACTGGGCGGACGCGGTGTTTCGTACTGTGCAGTCTGTGACGGTGCTTTTTTCAAAAATAAACAATTGGTGGTCGTCGGTGGTGGTGACTCTGCTGTTGAAGAGGGCGTATACTTAACGAGATTTGCAGAAAAGGTAACGATTGTACACCGACGTGATCAGTTGCGGGCACAAAAGATTTTACAAGATCGTGCATTTGCCAATGAAAAAGTAGACTTTATTTGGAATCATACGGTTAAGGCGATTAACGAAAAGGATGGCAAAGTCGGCAGTGTCACCTTAGTTTCTACAGTTGATGGCACTGAAAAAGAATTCCCTTGTGACGGCGTATTTATTTATATTGGGATGATCCCTTTGACAAAGCCTTTTGAAAATCTAGGAATTACGAATGAAGCCGGTTATATTGAAACAAATGAGTTAATGGAAACAAAAGTTCCCGGGATTTTTGCGGCCGGTGATGTACGTGAAAAACAACTTCGCCAAATCGTAACGGCAACGGGTGATGGAAGTATTGCCGCTCAAAGTGCTCAACATTATATTGAGGAACTTTTAGAACAAATAAAGTAACATCAAAGTTGAAGAGGGTTCATTGTTTCGTTAACAATTTAAAGAAAAAAAGTAATCGTCGTTTAACGCTGCTGTAACACGTATGAAACAAAGAAAGAGTATTATAAAGGTATGAAGAAATTGACCCCCTTTTAAATATATTTTTTTGGTACAGGAGATATCCTGTACTTTTTTTGTACGTTTACAATAACTAGGGGAAGTCGACACCCCGCTGATGTTAGATTTTATCACTTATTTCTACAGGTAATGATTATTCATTCACTTCATTGTTTGCATGTGATAAGGTATAGTATAATAATATTAGTTAAGTAATAATATAATGATTTACCTTTACCTTTATAATCATGATGGTCAAATTCACGGTGTTAAAAGCCGGTCGACCAATAGCAATTACTATATTATGTTGACTTGATTATATGGTCTGGAGTGAGTGAGAGAAATGCAAAGAGTTGCAAATTGTATATATATGAAAAACGGGGAAATCTTGTTGTTGCAAAAACCTCGTCGCGGCTGGTGGGCCATACCGGGCGGAAAAGTAGAGCCAAAAGAAACCGTAAAAGCAGCAGCCATCCGTGAATATGGGGAGGAGACGGGAATCCAAATTCATGATCCCATCATAAAAGGCATATACACTTTCTTAATAGAAGATGATGATAAGTTTACCGAATGGATGATGTTTACTTTTTTTACGAATCAAGGTGACGGCATACAAAAAAATGTAACAAGGGAAGGAAAGCTGCAATGGCATCCGGTCGATAAATTAGATGAATTACCAATGGCTGAAGGAGATCGATTGATTATTCAACAAGCCTTATTTGGGGAAAATGTTCAGTTTGGTACATTCCATTACACAAAAGATTTCCAGCTAATATCACAAAAGTTGGATTGATAAATCTAATATTTACCAAATTTATAAAAGGGACTCTGGTGCCCGTTCATCGTTCAATCGATACGTTGTAAATAATTTTAAAAGGAATGGTGGTAAGAACAGTGGAAAATTCCAATGAGTTGCAAATAGTTATTATAACCGGAATGAGTGGTGCCGGCAAAACGGTTGCTATTCAAAGTTTTGAGGATCTTGGTTTTTTTTGTGTCGATAATTTACCACCAAGTCTTTTGCCGAAATTTTTAGAGTTAATGAGAGAATCCAAGAATAAAATGAATAAGGTTGCTTTGGTTATGGACTTACGCGGTCGTGAATTTTTTGAACAATTAATTCACGTTTTGGATGAATTGCAACATTACTCATGGCTAACCCCACATATATTATTTTTAGATGCCGATGACGCCACTTTGGTAAGAAGGTATAAAGAAACGCGCCGTTTTCACCCATTGGCCAAATCGGGATTGCCGCTAGACGGGATTCGTAATGAGCGACAATTACTGGAAGAGTTAAAGGCAAGAGCACAAACAATTATAAACACATCCGAGTTAAAGCCGAAAGAATTGCGTGAAAAAATCACAGAAAAATTTACCAACAGCAGGCAAAATTTATTTACGGTAAATGTAATCTCTTTTGGTTTTAAACATGGGATTCCGATCGACGCAGATTTAGTATTTGATGTCCGATTTTTACCAAATCCATTTTATATTGAACAATTACGTCCGAAAACAGGGCTCGATCAGGATGTATATGAATATGTAATGAAATGGACGGATACAAGTAAATTTTTAGAAAAGATATCGGATTTATTATCTTTTATGTTACCGTTGTATAAACGAGAAGGAAAAAGTCAACTGGTAATTGCTATCGGTTGTACAGGTGGCCAGCATCGATCAGTCGCCATTGCCAAGTATTTGGGTGAAAAATTGGCAAAAGATTATCAAGTACAAGTGTCCCATAGAGAAATTGCAAATGAAAGGATTCAGAAACATGAATATTAGTCAACCAAGAATTGTGATCATCGGTGGAGGCACCGGTCTTCCAGTATTATTGCGTGGTATGAAAAGATTTCCGGTGGACATTACGGCTATTGTTACAGTTGCTGATGATGGCGGCAGCTCCGGACGTTTACGTGAAGATTTCCGAATACCGCCTCCGGGAGATATTAGAAATGTTCTCGCAGCACTTTCAGAAGTTGAGCCGTTAATCGAGGAGTTATTTCAACATCGTTTTGAGACGAATAGTGATTTGTCCGGTCATTCATTAGGTAACTTAATGTTGGCAGCGATGACGAACATTACCGGAAATTTTGCACATGCGGTTCATGAATTAAGCAGGGTACTCAATGTGAAGGGCAGAGTATTGCCATCGGCAAACCAAAGTGTTGTCCTTCACGCCGAAATGGAGGATGGGGTGATTATTCATGGAGAATCAAAAATACCGCTATACGGCAAAAGAATTAAGCGGGTATTTTTAACCCCTGACCATATTCATCCGTTACCCGAAACATTATATGCCATTCGAGAAGCGGATCTTATTGTAATCGGACCCGGTTCGCTTTATACAAGCATCTTGCCTAACCTAATTGTCCCTGAAATTGGGAATGAGCTCGCCAAGGCAAAGGCGAAAAAGGTGTATATATGTAATTTAATGACACAAAAAGGTGAAACAGGCGGTTTTTCTGCAAGTGATCATGTGAAAGCAATTTATGATCATACTGAACCATACTCCATCCAAAAAATCATCGTTAATAACGGCTACATTCCAGATTCGGTAAAATTGCGATATAAAGGTGAATACGCAGATCCGGTAAAGATTGATTATGATAATTTAGAGAAACTTGGAATCGAAATTATTGCCGATTCGATTGCAACCTTAACCGACGGCTTTTTGCGACATGATACAAAAACTTTATCGCAATTAATATTTAATATCTTAGAAAATGAAACAAAAAACCGCTTTCAATCGTAGTATTAGATGTATGAATGGAGGTTAGGGGATTGTCTTTTGCCTCAGATGTAAAAAAAGAATTAACCAATTTACCGATCGACGACACCTGCAGCAAATCGGAACTATCTGCATTAATTCGTATGAACGGTGCCGTTTCTTTTACGAATCAACGACTTGTTGTCGATATCCAAACAGAAAATGCAGCCATTGCGCGCCGGATCTACTCGCTTTTAAAAAAACACTACCAAGTGGATGTGGAATTATTTGTCAGGAAAAAAATGAGGTTGAAAAAAAACAACGTCTATATTGTTCGGTTAATTGACCAGGTCAAGGAAATTTTAAAAGACCTTTCTATTATTGATGAAGGATTTGAATTTCATCATCAAATAGCCCCCGAACTGATTCAAAAGGAAAGTTGCAAAAGGGCTTATTTAAGAGGTGCTTTTTTAGCAGGTGGTTCAATTAATAATCCCGAAACCTCTTCATATCATTTAGAGATTTTTACATTATATAAGGATCATAGTGAGGCGTTGTGTGAGCTTCTCAACTCTTTCTCATTAAACAGCAAAACTTTGGAGCGGAAAAAGGGTTGGATTACTTACTTGAAGGAAGCTGAAAAAATTTCCGATTTTCTGGGCATTATTGGTGCACACAATGCGTTGTTAAGATTTGAGGATGTCCGCATAGTCCGGGATATGAGAAACTCAGTGAATCGCTTGGTAAACTGTGAAACCGCAAATTTGAACAAAACGATTGGAGCGGCTATCAGACAAGTAGAAAATATTAAATTTATTGATCAAACGATTGGACTGGATTCGCTACCGGAAAAGCTGAGGGAAATCGCAAAATTAAGAATTGAATACCAAGATGTGACGTTGAAAGAATTGGGTGAAATGGTATCAGGAGGAATTAGTAAGTCGGGGATTAATCACCGGTTAAGAAAAATTGACGAAATTGCAGAAAAGCTGCGAGCGGGTCAAACCGTTCACTTTAAATAATTTTTTAAAGGATCGGGCACTCAAGTTTTTCTTTATACGAATAATCGTGGGGGATATCGCTTCCCCCTTAGATTGAAGTTCCCCTTTATCCGGAAAATTAAAAGATTCATAGATATATACATTTACCAAGGAGGAAAGGATTATGTTAGAAAAAAATGTGAAAGTAAAATTAAAATCCGGCCTGCAAGCTCGACCGGCTGCATTATTTGTCCAGGAGGCGAATCGGTTTTCATCTGATATTTCAATTGAAAGTGAAAGTCGAACAGTCAATGCCAAAAGTATTATGGGGATTATGAGTTTAGCGATAGGTTCCGGGAAAACAATTAAAATAATTGCCGATGGTAGTGATGAGGCAGAAGCGTTGGAAGTATTAACGAAATTTGTTGAAGATGAAAATAATTAATTTGTTTTTGATAAAGCAAAAAAAAGCTGTCAAATACCTGCCTGTTTTTTTAAAATGAATGAAGCGGTTACGGTTATGACAGCTTTTTTCGTCATCCAGAAAAAAACCGGGCGCATTACCCGGTTTTTTGACTATTTTCCAATTGTATTTCGACTGATGATGTGGTCAATCAATCCATATTCTTTTGCTCTTTCTGCAGACATAAAGTTATCGCGGTCTGTATCCCTTTCAATGACTTCCAAGGGTTGACCGGTATTTTCAGCCAAGATTTTATTTAATTTATCACGAGTATATAAAATATGTCTTGCTGCAATTTCAATTTCTGTTGCTTGACCTTGAGCACCGCCCAGTGGTTGGTGAATCATGACTTCTGCGTTTGGTAAAGCATAACGTTTCCCTTTTGCACCTGAAGAAAGCAGGAATGCACCCATAGATGCGGCCATTCCGATACAAATGGTTTGGACATCTGCTTTAACAAAATTCATCGTATCATAAATAGCCATACCTGCTGTTACACTTCCACCGGGACTGTTAATATAAAGGGAAATATCTTTCTCCGGGTTTTCGGCATCCAGGAATAATAATTGGGCAACAATCGAGTTGGCCGAGACATCATCAATTTGCCCGCCGAGAATAATAATCCGGTCTTTCAAAAGTCGGGAATAAATATCATATGCACGTTCCCCGCGACTTGTTTGTTCAATAACTGTAGGAATTAAATTCATTTTTTATCCTCCTTTAATTGAAATTCCCTTTTACTAATTGCCAAAGGTTTTCAATCTAATATATGTACATTCTACAACAAAGGTCAATAAAGGTCAAACATAAGGCTACAAAGAAAAAGAATTGATTTCTCCTTCAAATATTACCAAGTATATGTTATTTTAAACCTAAAAGAACATATTAAAACAAGCAGGACTTGAATAAAATTCTCTTAAAAGGAGGAAGAAATATGGGAAAAAACCGATATATTTATCCTGCAATTTTTGATTATGCGGAAGATGGAATTTCAGTAGAGTTTCCGGACTTACTTGGTTGCTTAACTTTTGGTGGCACGAATGAAGAAGCGTTAGCTATGGCAAAAGAAGCAATGGCGCATCATTTATACGGTATGGAGGAAGATAGTGTATCGATCCCCGCACCTTCAAAAGCAACAGATATAAAAACAGAATCGAATCAAGTTGTTGATCTTGTTGAGGTATGGATGCCGCCATTCCGCAATGCTACTTATAATTCGTAATACTTTTAAAAAGTTTTCTCACTTATATTATGTATAAAAAAATACCACTACGTCTTATAAACGTAATGGTATTCAGTGTTTGAACGCCCTCGGCAGGAATCGAACCCACATTTCAAGAACCGGAATCTTGCGTGCTATCCGTTACACCACGAGGGCAAACTGTATTACTGACGAACAAAAACTATTATAATTCAAACGCAATAATTAATCAAGAGGGAAAATGTTACTGGCCGTTTCGTTTTTCGCCTGTATGCATGCACGCCGCAATTGGGCTACCTTAGTAAAGTTGGAAATAAATAATTTTCTTAAATTGGTCGATTTTTGTTTTCGATTTTGAAGAAAACCCTTACAATGAGAATAAGGGAGAGATGTATATGAATATCGAATATGGAATGTTCCAACAACAAGCATTAAAATTAAATATGTCACAGGAACTTGTCCAGGCGATTTCGTTACTCCAATATACTTCCATGGAATTAGCCGGTTTTGTTGAACAAATAGCGACAGAAAATCCGCTGCTGGAAGTCGAAATGAATTATTATTCCACTTTTAGTCAAAAATCCTTGAAAAAAAGAAAAAAACAATCAGCAAGCGCAGGCAATTTTGAAGCTTTTATCCCCGACCATTTGCCCAGCCTGTCAAATTATTTACAAGATCAATTATTGACAAAAAATCTTTCTTCAGCAGAAAAAAACTATGTCACATTTTTAATCAACAATTTAAATGACAATGGTTATTTAGAAATTGATATAGATGAAGCCAGCCGGATTTTAAATTTACCGAGGGAAATAGGTGAAAAAGCCCTTAATATAATCCAAAGTCTTGAACCGGCGGGTATCGGGGCAAGGAATTTACAAGAATGTATTATATTGCAGCTAAGGCGGAATGAAAACGCAGACCCACGGCTTATAGAAATCGTGGAACATTATTTCGACGATTTTGCTTATAAAAAGTGGAAAAAAATTGAAAAAGAATTAAACATCTCATTAAATGAAATTCAACGACTTTTTGATCTGATTCAAACATTGGAACCTCGACCGGGCGCACTAATATCTAATGAGCGAACCGAATATGTGATACCGGATATAATCATTGAAAAAAAGGAAGATATTTGGCATATTCATGTAGCAGAAGATTCCTATTTTCATATAAACATTAATGAAGGTTACTATCATGAATTGATGCAACAACCTGAACCAATGGTAAAATCTTATGTGAAAGAAAAATATCAACAGATCCAATGGTTGAAACAAAGTATCGAACAAAGAAAAACAACAATGATCAACATGATGCGTGCAATTATAGAGATGCAAGAACCATACCTATTGGGGAGTAAGAAAGAATTAAAACCGATGACCATGAATAATGTTGCAGAAAAAATCGGCGTTCATGAATCAACCATATCTCGAATTGCAAAAAACAAAAATGCCCGTACACCAATTGGAACGATTCCTCTGCGAAAACTGTTTACAACCGGAGCAAAAACAGCAACCGGTAATGATGCCATATCAACCGAACAGGTAAAAAATGAAATTCGCGATATGATTGACCAAGAAAATAAAAAATCACCTTATTCGGACCAAGAAATTGTCAAGCTGCTCGAAAAAAAGGGGATACGTGTTTCGAGAAGAACAGTTACCAAATACCGCGAGCAATTGAAGATTCCTTCTTCAATCAAAAGAAAAAGATATAATTAAGGATGGATCGGTAACCGGAATCTGTATGGTCCAAACCGAAACGATAACAAGTAATCTGTGACAGGCCTGATTGGAAAGGAGAACAAATTTGAGACAAGAAATTATTTTTTATAAAAGGAAAGAATGCCATTTATGCGATAATGCGCTTGAAATTTTGAGAGGATTACAGAATGAGCATGATTTCACCCTCAAATTGGTTGATATTGAAGAAAATGATGATTTGGAAGAAAAGTACGGTTTGTATATTCCTGTTGTAGAAATTGACGGAGAGGTCATTCAATTTGGGCAAATTGATGAACATGTAATTAGAATGCGCTTACAAAAAAATAAAAATGTTAAAGATAGTTGATTTTCCATATATTCTCTGCTAACATAATAAGTGTAACGGAGATGATTTTTTTTTGATATCTGTGGGACGAAAAATAACCTTATGGGTCGGTTACTGACCAATAAAATATTGAATTTCCCCAGTATTATTTTTGCTTTGAGTGGGACATTATTAACGATAGCAGGGTTTCAATAAGTCCACCTATTCCTGTTATTTGTGAGGAGAACATAGAATGAAGTCGATTATTAATGTACAAAAAAGACTAATACCGGATTTAGTTGAAATCATGCAGAAAAGATATCGAATTCTTCGTTACATAGAAATTATGCAGCCGGTTGGCAGACGCAGTTTATCCCAAAGTTTACAAATAACTGAACGGGTATTACGCAGTGAAACAGATTTTCTTAAAGATCAAGATTTAATTGCAATTTCAACGTCCGGTATGAGATTAACAGAAGAGGGAAAAATAATTTTGGACCAACTTGAACCAATTATGAAGGAATTTTCAAGTGCCCCGGAATTAGAAAAACAGTTGGCAGCTGCCCTAAATCTTCAATCATGTAATGTCGTTTCCGGTAACGCCGATGAATCGGACTGGGTTAAGTCTGAATTAGGGCGTGCATGTGTAAGCAGACTTAAGGAAGTCATTAAAGAAGGTCAAGTTATTAGTGTGACCGGCGGATCTACAATGAATGCTGTTGCTGAGGCATTTACTGAAAAATTAAATAAAGAGAACTTGCTGTTTGTCCCTGCTCGAGGTGGAATCGGGGCAGATATAAAAGACCAGGCAAATACAATTTGTCAAAAGATGGCAAATAAAGCCGGCGGAAACTATACGGTCCTCTATTCTCCTGATCAAGTCACGAAAGAGTTTTATGAAACCTTCATCCAAGAGTCATCCATTCGAGAAGTACTAATGAAGATCAAATCAGCAGATATTGTTATTCACGGGATTGGTGATGCAATGACAATGGCAAGAAGACGGATGACATCGGAAGAAGATATGCAAAAGCTTGTTCAGGAAAAAGCTGTTGCCGAAGCATTTGGATATTACTTTGATGAAAATGGGCGCATTGTCCATAAAGTGCAAACAGTCGGCTTGCAGCTGGAAGATTTAAAAAACATCCCTCATATATTTGCTGTTGCCGGTGGAGCTTCCAAGGCAAAGGCAATCAAGGCGTACATGAAAATCGCCCCGAAAAATACGGTTTTAATTACCGATGAAGCCGTAACAAATGAGATATTAAAAGGGTAATCCCTTTTAAATATAAAAAAATTCTTTACAGTTCAAAAGGAGGAAATGAACATGGCAGTAAAAGTTGGTATAAACGGTTTTGGACGTATTGGACGGTTAGTTTTCCGTGCAGCATTAAATAACCCTGATATTGAAGTAGTAGCTGTAAATGACTTAACAGATGCAAAAATGTTGGCTCATTTACTCAAATATGACTCTGTACACGGAACATTAGAAGAAGAAGTATCTGTTGATGGTGATTCTTTCGTAGTTGCCGGTCATAAAGTAAAAGTTATAGCTGAACGTGACCCGGCGCAAATTCCTTGGAAAGACCTTGGCGTAGAAATCGTTGTTGAATCTACCGGACGCTTCACAAAACGTGCAGACGCTGCAAAACATTTAGAAGGCGGCGCTAAAAAAGTTGTTATTTCTGCACCTGGTAAAGAAGAAGATATTACGATTGTTATGGGTGTTAATGAAGAAAAATATGATCCGGCAAATCATCATGTTATTTCCAACGCTTCTTGTACAACAAACTGCTTAGCTCCATTTGCAAAAGTTTTACAAGAAAAATTCGGAATCAAACGCGGTATGATGACAACGATTCACTCTTACACAAACGACCAACAAATTCTTGACTTACCTCATAAAGATTTTCGTCGTGCACGTGCAGCAGCTGAATCTATGATTCCAACAACAACCGGTGCTGCAAAAGCTGTTGCGTTAGTTCTTCCTGAATTAAAAGGTAAACTAAATGGTATGGCTGTTCGTGTACCAACTCCTAACGTATCATTAGTTGACCTTGTTGCTGAACTTGGTAAAGATGTAACTGTTGAAGAAGTGAACGCAGCATTCAAAGCAGCTGCTGAAGGCGAATTAAAAGGAATTCTTGCTTACAACGAATTACCGTTAGTTTCTAGAGACTATAACCATACAAATGTTTCTTCTACAGTTGACGGTTTATCAACAATGGTTATGGAAGGTAACTTAGTTAAAGTACTTGCTTGGTATGACAACGAATATGGTTACTCTAACCGTGTAGTTGATCTTGTAGACTATGTTGCAAAAAAAGGACTTTAATAAATAGATGCCCAAGATCATAAGTGATAAAACATTTAAAAGACTAATTTGAACCTTAGTCAGGGGAATGGGGATACACGATTCCCCTCCCCTTTTTTATTGTTATAATAATCATGTTCAGAAAACCCGGGGAGGTCCGAACAATGGCTAAAAAATCAGTTAGAGATGTAGATGTTAAAGGAAAACGAGTTTTTGTACGGGTAGACTTTAACGTTCCAATGAAAGATGGACAAGTAACAGATGACACGAGGATTCGTGCTGCGTTACCAACCATTCAATACTTAATAGAACAAGGTGCAAAAGTAATTTTGGCCAGCCACTTAGGTCGTCCAAAAGGTCAAGTTGTTGAAGAAATGCGCTTAACAGCAGCCGGAAATCGCCTTTCAGAACTGCTCGGCAAACCGGTTCGGAAAGCGGACGAAGCATACGGAGAATCAGTTAAAGCAGAAATTGCCAAAATGGAAAATGGCGACGTACTCTTACTTGAAAATGTACGCTTCTATCCGGGAGAAACGAAAAATGATCCGGAATTAGCTAAGGCTTTTGCTGAACTTGCCGATTTATTTGTTAACGATGCGTTTGGTTCCGCACACCGGGCCCATGCTTCGACGGAAGGGATCGCTCATTACTTACCAGCTGTTTCCGGATTTTTAATGGAAAAAGAATTAAATGTTCTCGGTGGTGCCCTTGAAAATCCTAAACGTCCTTTCACAGCTATCATTGGCGGGGCAAAGGTAAAAGATAAAATTGGGGTTATTGAAAACTTGCTTGAAAAAGTTGATAATCTCATTATTGGCGGCGGACTTGCTTATACATTTGTGAAAGCACAAGGGTATGAAATCGGTCAATCTCTTCTTGAAGAAGATAAAATTGAGTTAGCTAAACAATTTATGGAAAAAGCGAAAGCAAAAGGCGTCAACTTCTATATGCCGATTGATGCGGTTGTCGCAAAAGAATTTGCCGAAAATGCCGAATCAAAAGTGGTTGATATTAAAGAAATTCCGGCAGATTGGCAAGCACTTGATATCGGGCCGAAAACTGAAGAACTTTATCGTGATGTTGTTCAAAAATCTGCGACGGTTATTTGGAACGGACCGATGGGTGTATTCGAATTTGATAAATTTGCCCATGGTACAAAAGCAGTTGCTGAAAGTTTAGCAGAAGCTACAGACGCAATTACGATTATTGGTGGTGGTGACTCTGCAGCTGCTGTTGAAAAATTCCATTTAGCAGAAAAAATGACTCATATTTCAACCGGCGGCGGTGCATCCCTTGAATTTATGGAAGGTAAAGTATTGCCGGGCGTTGCAGCATTAAATGATAAATAAACAGCATTGTTCAATTATTACTACCAAATTCGTAAAGCATGAAATATTTGCTGCTAAATAAGAGACAGTGCAAGTAAAAAAATCATTTGTATTGATACGATCATGTTACGAATATCTTTACATTTGTTCAATCACGTGCAATGAAGTAAAAAAACATTCGTATTGATACGGACTTGGTTGGAATGTACATGCATATTCCAGCATTAAATGATAAATTATTCGTATTAACAGTGTGCCGGCTCTGCAAGATTTCCTCGCCTTTTCATTGATAAGGATACAAGTTTTGTGGAAATATACAATTGCAGGGCCAATCGTAAAGATGGAAGAAAGCAAGTAAAGGGAAGGTGTATTATGCGTAAACCGATTATAGCAGGGAACTGGAAAATGAATAAAACCTTGCAAGAAGCAGTCAATTTTGCATCTGAAGTAAAGCAAAAAATCCCGAGTTTTGAATCGGTTGAATCCGTCATCTGTGCCCCGGCGCTTTTTCTGGATCGACTTGTTCAAGAAATAAAAGGAACGGACCTTCGTGTTGGTGCACAAAATATGCATTTTGAAGATGAAGGAGCATTTACCGGAGAAATCAGTCCGGTAGCCTTAAAAGATTTAGGTGTACAATATGTGATTATTGGCCATTCTGAACGGCGGGAAATGTTCAATGAAACCGATGAGTCAGTCAATAAAAAGGTTCATGCAGCTTTTAGACACGGATTAACTCCAATCATGTGTGTAGGAGAAACATTGGAAGAACGAGAAGCTGGCCAATGGCAACAAGTCGTTCATACGCAAACACGAAAAGGACTTGTCGGATTAACCAAAGAACAAGTGGCAAAAGTAGTTATTGCATATGAACCGATTTGGGCAATCGGTACCGGGAAAACCGCCAGTGCGGAAGATGCAAATGAAGTATGTGCTTATATCCGGGAAACGGTGGCAGAACAATATGATCAAGGTACAGCGGAAAAGATACGGATCCAGTATGGTGGCAGTGTAAAGCCTGGCAATATCCAAGAATTAATGAACCAATCAGATATTGATGGGGCATTAGTTGGCGGTGCCAGCCTAGATCCAAATTCATTTTTACAACTATTGGAGGCAGGAAAATAATGAGTAAATCTCCAACAGCGTTAATCATCCTGGATGGATTTGGTTTACGCGAAGAAACGAAGGGAAATGCGGTAGCACATGCAAATAAACCGAATTTTGACCGTTACTGGAATGAGTTTCCGCATTCAACGCTAAGGGCAGACGGTGAATTTGTCGGCCTTCCTGAAGGTCAAATGGGAAACTCCGAAGTCGGTCATATGAACATCGGTGCCGGCCGCATTGTTTATCAAAGTTTATCAAGAGTTAATATTTCTATTCGTGAAGGCGAATTTGCTAAAAATCAAACATTCCTTAATGCAATGAATCATGTGAAAGAAAAAGGAACGAACTTGCACATATTCGGACTTTTATCAGATGGTGGTGTACATTCCCATATTAATCATATGTTTGCATTGCTAAAACTTGCCGCTGATCAAGGCGTGAAAAATGTTTATGTACACGCCTTTTTAGATGGACGGGATGTCGGCCCACAAACGGCAAAAACTTATATCCATGAAACACTTGAAAAAATGAAAGAATATGGTGTAGGTCAGTTCGCTACGATTTCTGGCCGATACTATGCTATGGATCGTGACAAACGTTGGGATCGTGAAGAAAAATGTTACCGTGCCATGGTTTACGGGGAAGGTCCGACATACCAAGATCCCATTCAATTAATAGATGACAGTTATGCAAATGGAATTTATGATGAATTCGTCATTCCATCTGTTATGGTAAACGAAAATAGTGAACCGGTAGCAACGATTAAAGCCGAAGATGCAGTCATCTTCTATAACTTCCGTCCTGACCGGGCCATTCAAATCTCAAATGTTTTCACAAATGAAGAATTCGACGGGTTTGATCGTGGTCCAAGATGGCCGAAAAATTTACATTTCGTATGTTTAACTCATTTCAGTGAAACCGTAAAAGGTTATGTGGCTTACGAACCGGTGAACTTGGATAATACATTAGGTGAGGTTTTGGCTAAGCATGATCTAAAGCAATTACGTATAGCTGAAACTGAAAAATATCCACATGTTACGTACTTCTTTAACGGTGGAAAAGAAGAAGTGAATCCCGGTGAGGATCGAATCTTAATTAACTCACCAAAAGTGGCAACTTATGATTTAAAACCGGAAATGAGTGCTTATGAAGTAACCGATGCTTTAATTGAGCAAATTAAAGCTGACAAATATGATGTGATCATTTTAAACTATGCGAACCCTGATATGGTTGGTCACTCCGGGAAATTGGAACCGACTGTAAAGGCAATTGAAGCTGTTGATGAATGCTTGGGTAAAGTAGTTGACTTGATACTTGAAAAAGGCGGCAAAGCCATTATTACCGCTGACCATGGTAACTCTGAAGAAGTAATTACTTTAGAAGGGAGACCAATGACTGCCCATACAACCAATCCGGTTCCCGTTATTGTAACAGACAAAAATGTTACCTTGCGTGCCGGTGGTAAATTAGGTGATTTAGCACCGACTATACTTGATATGATGGGAATTCAAAAACCGAAAGAAATGACCGGAGAATCCATCATTGCAAAATTATGACCAATAAATGGAAACAAAGGAGAGGTTTTAGATATGCCAACAATTACTGAAATTTATGCTCGTGAAGTACTTGACTCCCGCGGCAACCCAACTGTAGAAGTAGAAGTATTAACAGAATCCGGCGCATTTGGCCGCGCTTTAGTACCAAGTGGTGCATCCACCGGTGAATATGAAGCTGTAGAATTACGTGACGGTGACAAAAGCCGTTATTTAGGAAAAGGTGTTTTAAAAGCTGTAGAAAATGTAAATGACATTATTGCACCGGAAATTATCGGCTTCAACGTTATGGATCAAGTAGCAATCGATAAAGCAATGATCGAACTTGATGGTACACCAAACAAAGGTAAATTAGGTGCGAACGCTATTCTTGGTGTTTCTCTTGCTGTTGCTCGTGCAGCTGCAGACTTCCTCGGAATTGAATTGTATCAATACCTTGGAGGGTTCAATGCAAAACAACTTCCGGTACCAATGATGAACATTCTAAACGGTGGGAAACATGCTGACAGTACGGTTGATATTCAGGAATTCATGGTCATGCCTGTAGGTGCGCCAAACTTCCGTGAAGCATTACGCATGGGTGCAGAAGTATTCCATAGCCTCCGTTCTGTTTTAAAAGCAAAAGGTTATAATACCGCTGTTGGTGATGAAGGTGGCTTTGCTCCAAGTTTAAAAACAAACGAAGAAGCGCTTTCTACAATTGTAGAAGCAATCGAAAAAGCTGGTTACAAACCTGGTGAAGAAGTAATGCTTGCAATGGACGTTGCTTCCTCGGAATTATTTAACAAAGAAGATGGGAAATACCACTTCCCTGGTGAAGGTGTTGTTCGTACATCTGAAGAAATGGTTGCATTCTATGAAGATCTTTGCAGCAAATACCCAATCGTATCTATTGAAGACGGTCTCGATGAAAACGACTGGGAAGGATTTAAACTTTTAACGGAACGTCTTGGTAAAAAAGTTCAATTAGTCGGTGATGACCTGTTCGTTACGAATACAGAAAAACTTGCTCGTGGTATTGAACAAGGAATTGCAAACTCTATCCTAATCAAAGTAAACCAAATCGGTACATTAACGGAAACTTTTGATGCAATTGAAATGGCGAAACGTGCCGGTTACACAGCTGTTGTATCCCATCGCTCCGGTGAAACTGAAGATACAACAATTGCTGATATCGCTGTTGCTACAAACGCCGGTCAAATTAAAACAGGTGCTCCATCTCGTACCGATCGTGTTGCAAAATATAACCAACTGCTTCGTATTGAAGACCAATTGGCTGAAACAGCACAATACCTTGGTAAAAACACATTCTACAATTTGAAAAAATAATTGTATGAATGTTTTAAAAGGCTACCCTCTATTTTTCCGGGGTAGCCTTATTTTTTGAACAAGACTTCCTTAAAACAGTGTCAGGAGTTCATCAGAAGATTCCGTCCACAATGATAAATAATTCAACGATAGTAAAGTCACCCTTATATAATCGGATTTCGGGTCAATAAAAATTTTTTCTGTATTGGCTCATAAAGAGAGCGATGGGATCATATATTTGTTATAAAAAACATGCATTTTATTCTAGTATAGTTTTATGGAAATACAAAAACAATTACAAATTAGGCAAAAAATTAGTTTACAAATTACCATAAAGTGGATATAATTACCAATGTAAGAAAAAATCTTAAGGAGGTCGAGTGCAATGATGATTATTAAAAATTTCTTTGGCAAAACAATCTTGAATCGAAATAACACGCATTCGACCGAATCTAAATGGATCGCTTAGGATTTATTTGCAATTAAGTATATCCATGCCGTAGGGAGAATCGTGCCCTGCGGTATTTTTGTGCCTTTTTAAAGCCGCAGGGAGCAGTCTCTTTGCGGCTTTTTACATTTTTTGGATATAGAAATGGAGGTGAAAAGAGCATGACCATCAATATTTTGTTTTTTACAATTACAATCAGCAAAAGGAAGATCACCCTTGAAGAAGCACTGAACGACCAGAGGGTGGAAAAATTATATGAGGAAAATAAAGACCGTGCGGCAAAATATATCCGCAATTTATAATTTGTACGAAAATATGAAGGAAAGGTGGTTATCATGATGATTTATATCATGCAAAAGAGATTTTCAATTTTATGGGTGGAGAAAGATACCACCTAGTCATTTTTGTTAGGAGGTTGGAAAATTGTCACTTCATATGTTGATTATTATGTTTATTTATAGAAAGAGAAAGAAATAGCTATAAAAAAATCAAGCCAAGTTTGATACCATTCGTTCATAACAGGTAAAATTGACTCGTTAGTTTTTTTAGAAACTGCATTTTTATGGACACCTAAAAGCAGAGTAATTCGCTCTGCTTTTTTTACTCGGAAAGTACCCCAGTGTTCTCCTCGAAGACTTGAATAGCTCCGATTAGTTTTTTATTCAGTTATCTCTATAAATCTAATACATCTATATATTTAGGAAAGGCATAATATTTTGTTCTTTTCTATTTAATACAAATTTTAGTAAAAACTATTCCAAAAAACTTTTTTGGTACATAAATTTAATCATAGTACGCAAAACATTTAGACAAATAAAAATATAACAGCAATACCCTTATGCCTAAAACATCAGCACGAAAAGTCGATAAAATAAAGGAGTCACTTTTTGGGTTATATTATTTTAGTAAAATAAGGGCTTTTTTAGAAACCAACATAGGCTTCCAAAATCATACCCCCACCATCTACCCTAAAATAGGTTTAGTTTCAAACTGACCGGTATTCATTTGTTCCATATTGACTAGACAATGAAATGGCGCATGTTCTTAAAAAAGTAAATATGATTTACACTCAAAAACATAAAGGAGGAATTTTAGTTGAAAGAAAATGGGGACAGGAAAAAATTTGCATTAAATATAAGGAACAAGCTGATTATCTCCTTTTTATGCACATTATTAATTCCGAGTATTGTAATAGGATTAACCTCATATATAAGTGCAAATGATAAAACTGAGGACCAAATAATGAAAATGGCTAAGAAAGATGTATCGATTGTTGGTAATACTATCAGTCAATTTATGAAAGCACAGATGGAAAATATCGATTATCTGTCTAATGAAATTATAGCCGGTAATATCGTTAATGGTGAGGATGCGAAAACGAGGGAAGTTTTAGACAATATTCAAAACGCAAAGGAAGATGTCGTTGAACAGACCTATGTTGGAAATGAGAACGGGGAATTTATGAATTCTCCAACATCCTTTAAAAACCCGCCAGACTATGACCCGAGGGAAAGACCATGGTACCAGCAAGCGATGGATCAACCAGATAAAGTGATTATCACGGACCCGTATATTTCAAAATCTTCAAATGAAGTTGTGGTAACATTGGCGAAAGCAACAGCAGATGGCCAGGGGGTTGTTGCAGTTAACTTAAAGCTGGATAGTTTAACGAATATTATTAGTAGTATTAAAATTGGTAATGATGGTTATTTATTTGTACTAGATAAAACTGGAAAGGTCATTAGCCACCCGAATTTTGACCCTGGGAAAGAATTAACGGGAAATTTTACCAAAAAGATGTATGATTCTAAAACAGGTCATTTTGATTATGTTTTCAAGAAGGAAGCTAAAAAATTGACGTATGTGACAAACGACGTTACAGGTTGGAAAATTGTCGGTACAATGTTGAATAATGAGGTAAATCAAGAAGTGAGACACATTTTAATGACTACTTTATATGTAATCATCTTATCGCTAATTATCGGAACAACGATTGTCTTGTTTATTACGCGCTCGATCTCCAAGCCAATCAAATTATTAGCCGATGCAAGTGGGAAAATTAGTCAGGGTGATTTAACTGTTCATATTGATTTGGAAAGAAATGATGAGCTTGGAAAATTAGCAAAAGCCTTCAACAATATGCGAAAACATCTTCATTTTGTTATTACGGAAGTTCGTGACAAAGCTGGCAGTCTTACATCTGCTTCTGAGCAATTAAACTTAGGGGCGGAACAAAATACAGCAGCAACAGAGTTAATTTCGTCATCAATTCAAGAGATTGCATCTAGTATGGATGACCAATCGAACAATATTTTAGAGAGTCAAAAAGTAGCAGAGGGCATGGTAAATTCTATTCATGAAATGTCGGTAATGGCGAATGATGTGACACAAACAGCTCAAAGTACGAAGCAAGCTGTTGATGAAGGAAATAAATCAATAGAAAAAACAATTAACCAAATGGAATCAATTAAGCAAAACACCCTTGAATTAGCAACAAACATTCAAGGCTTAGGTAATCTGTCTTCTGAAATTAATAAAATTATCGATGTAATTACAGATATTGCCGGTCAAACAAATTTACTTGCATTAAATGCTGCAATAGAGGCGGCAAGAGCGGGCGAACATGGAAAGGGGTTTGCTGTTGTTGCTGATGAGGTACGTAAATTGGCGGAAGAGTCCACTCAATCGGCAGAAAAAATTAAACAAATGATTGAAAAAATTCAAGATGAAACATCAACCACAGTACAGTCCATGGAAGCAGCAACCGAACAAGTAGAAAAAGGAATTTCCGTGGCAAACAATGCAGGTTCATCTTTTTCAACAATAAAAGGGTTCACGGATAAAATTACTGATCAAGTAAAGGTTGTTGCAACGAATATTGAAGGAATTTCTGCAGGAGCGAAACAGTTTATTCAAACATTCCAACAAGTCACATCAACTGCAGAAGCAACGACATCTGAAGCTCAAACCGTTTCTGCATCGACGGAGGAACAACTTGCATCTATGGAAGAAATTGCTCATTCTGCTGCATCCCTAACAGCAATTGCTGAGGAGTTACAAGAGATAGTTAACCAATTTAAATTGTAACAACTTACCTAATGAGCACATTAGTGAAAAGAACAAGGGCACAAACTGCTAAATCAGTTTGTGACTTTTCATGTTTGTAAATATCATAACCACAGACTTTTTAAATCTTGGAGTTAAAGTAAGAAGTAATAAATTCACTTATGTATAACAAAAACCCGCTAAAATACTGCAGTTATTCTCTATTTGCGGGTTTTTGTTTACCTAATAACTAACGAACTTATGTTAAAGTTATAATATACCCCTCCGTTTTAATATAATTCTATTATTTTCCACTTTCTAATTAAATGCTAACTAATATTACTAAAGATCATCTCTAAGAATTCTCCATAAAGTACTCCGACTAATTTTCAATTCCTTTGCCGTTTTAGTTTGATTACCATCGTTTTTCTTTAAAGCTTCTTTTACAATTTCATGTGTGATTTCTTTAAGTGATAGGTTATCATATCTTGATGTATTTTGAGCCGGAGATGTAATACTAGATAAGGCACCTTCATTTTCCAAAACCATTCTTACGCTTTTTTGATTGATATAGGAAGTTTTCGTAATAACAAATAGCTCTTCTAAAACTCTCTTTAATTGCAGTAAGTTTTGTGGCCAATCATATTCAATCAATATCTGTAGAGCACTAGGCTCTAAACCGATAATTTGCTTACCATATTTATAATTTAAGGAATTAATATATATGCTTATTATTGGACCTATATCTTGTTTTCGTTCTCTAAGACTGTATAGGTTAATAATGTTGCAGTCAAATGTTTGTAATGGTGAATTCTTTTTAGGCTGATTGTTAAGGTTTTTTGTATAGGATAGAATCCAATTGTTGTTAAAAGGTTGAGAATGTGTAATATAATCTAAAACTAGATTTAGATTTTTATTTGAAAGTAATTCAATGTGACTAATATAAAAAGTTGAGTCTGAATCTAAAAAGATTGATTGGTCTGAGAAGAATAAAATATCAAATTCTTCGGGACTTAGTTCACCAACGTTAATCTTCCATAACCGTTTATTCTTAAATTTCCTATGAAGCATCCTTGCTGTTTTCTCTTTTCCCGTCCCAACTTCACCGATTAATAAGATTGGCTTTTTTGATCTTGATAACATTGTTACAATATTTTTATTATTTCCAACTAGATAAGAGCTGTTTATTAATTCTTCAAATGAATTTTCTTTTTCTCCATTATCATTAGTCAATGTTATACTTCGAGAAGGAATATTGGTATTTACTGGTTTTAGAGAAATATATATAAAAGAATTTTTTAAAATACATTCAACCTCATATAGCTTTCCATAATATTTTTCATAAGAAATTTGTTTATTATTTTCCTGAAGATGTCGACTCTTAAGATTAAGAATAAGGTGATTTAATAAAGTAGGTGAGTTTTTTCCTCCACTTTGAAATACCAATTCATAATTTTTGTTAAAAATAAAAGTGTAGTATTCAAGTGCCTTTTGAAATTTAGAATGGAAATCTATTTTTTCCTTAAGTTCATATGAATATCTTGCAATAACAATTGCATTATTAAAAGCATCCATGGTGCTCTCTTCTCCCGATAGGATAAGAATGGAATTAAGTTCATATTCGGCAGCAATTCTAGATGTAATTTGATCACCGATAATGAGGTCAAAGTTATTCTTTTTTAAATTTCTTATGACATCACCAACTTCATTTTGATCATTAATCGTAATTATATCTAGGTCAATACCAAGTAACTCTGCAATTGTGTGAGCAGGTTTAGTAATATTGGAAAACCCAATTATTGCATACTTTTCTCTAAAGTTTTCTGCAAGTTTTATTGCATGTAAAATATCAAAAACTGAAACCTCAATCTCAATAGTGGGAATGTTCACTTCCTTTCTTAATAGTTGAGCAGTTCCACCCCGGGAAATAATAATATCAAAATCTTCTTCTTTTTCCTTTGCAAGTGCAACACCTTCATATAGGTCCCCTACAAAACCTTCAAAATATAAATCTTCAAATTTAGAAGCAATTTGCTTCATAGTAAGCAGTAAATATTCAAAGGGTGCTATACCTAGGACTCGAATCTTATTCATGGAAATATCTCCTTTGTTTCAAATTGAAACACTTTTATATTAATATAATATAATATTTTTCCTGTGGAGTAAATATGTTTGAAAATGAAACAAATTAAAGAGAATTAGTATAGTAAAAATAATGTAATCGCTTTATGATTGAAAATGTAGTCAGTAAATGATTTTAATAATGTCTCTAATTAATCCTGAAATATTCATAGCTACAAATTTCACCGGGTAAAATCTGTTAACTTAATTGACATCATTTTTACTTCATTTACTTGAAAAGTGTGGCAGTTCATATGATCAAAGTAAAAACTATTTTTTGCTTCCTTGATATATTTTTCCATCGTCCCTCTTTCTTGATAAGCTCGGACGATATCTTGAAGAAAAGCTAATTCAAAGTTAGTAATAAAAAAGAATGGGTAAAGAACAGCTCACCTGCAGGACGTACCGATTGAATAATCACCCTTCTTGTTTTGACCATGATTTTGCTTGGTAAATCGTTTCTTCAAAATAGTTTTCCGCTTGGAAACATCTAAAGGTGCGGAAGAATGAAAAGGCTTGGGAAACCAGATGTTAGATTAAGTTTCTGATTTTCTGTGAATATTTCGGGTTAATTAGGGAAATGTTAGAATCAGTAAATTAAAGGGAGGATATTATGAAGATATTACAAACAGTTAAAAAAATTCCGGGTGGTATGATGGTAGTACCATTAATTCTGGGAGCTTTAACAAACACATTTTTCCCACAGTTTTTTGCTGTTGGTGGATTTACCGAAGCATTATTTAAAACAGGGGCAGCTACATTATTAGGAGCATTTTTATTATGTAATGGAGCCCAAATTAACATAAAGCAAGCTGGAACACCAATCTTAAAAGGAGTCATTTTACTTGTTACGAAGGTAGGTATAGGAGCATTAGTCGGGATTGTTGTCAACTATTATTTTGGTATGGAAGGAGTTTTAGGAATTACACCTTTAGCTATTGTTGCTGCGATGACCAATAAGAATGGGGGGCTATATGCTGCTCTTGCAGGAGAATATGGAGATTCAACAGACGTTGGCGCAACCTCCATTATTGCGCTAAGTGACGGTCCGTTCTTTACATTACTAGCTTTTGGAGCAACTGGACTTGCAGAAGTTCCATTTTCAGCACTTATAGCTGCACTCATTCCTATTCTACTTGGTTTTATTTTAGGTAATTTAGATGAAGACATTCGGGATTTTTTGGCACCAGGTACTACCTTATTAATTCCTTTCTTTGCATTTCCTTTAGGAGCAGCTTTAAACTTTAGTCAATTAATTACTGCAGGAGCTTCTGGAATCATTTTAGGTATTGCATGTACTTTAATTACAGGATTTGCTGGATACTTTGTATATAAACTACTAAAATTTGAACATCCTGTAGTTGGAGCGGCAATTGGTTCAACAGCTGGTAACGCAGTCGGAACACCAGCAATCATTGCAACAATTGATGATGGTTTTTCTGCTATATCAGCTGAAGCTACTGCCCAAGTTGCTGCAGCAATCATTGTCACAGCAATTCTATGTCCTATCCTTGTTAGTCTCTTGAATAAATATGAAAAAAAGAAGAAAAGAATCCTTGCTAACGAGGTTGGATGAAATGAAAAAAAAATATTTAATTATAGCTGATGATTTGACGGGTTCAAATGACTCAGGTGTACAAATGAAAAAAAGAGGAATTCCTGTCGATGTTTTACTATTTCCCAAAAAAGGAAGTATTGATAATTCTATCGTTTTGGATACAGAATCTCGTAATTTGCCTAAAGAAGATGCATTTCAAAAAGTAAAGAGACTAACAAGTGAGGTTCTTGAATATAATCAATTTGATATTGTATATAAAAAGGTAGACTCTACCCTTCGTGGGAATATCGCAGTTGAGGTAAAAGCAGTATGTGATATATATAAGCCAACAAAGGTGGTTTTTGCGCCTGCCTACCCAAAGATTGGAAGAACGACGCAAAATAAAATTCATATGCTGTCTGGGACTCCATTAATGCAAACCGAGGTTGCTAATGATCCTCTTAGTCCAATTAAAACGGATAATATAGTCGAATTACTTGAAAATGAGCTGAAAGTAAAAGTCATTCATCATAGCCAAAAAAGTTTATATGAAGATGTTGATATATTAAACGGTGGTGTATTCCATACTTTTGATATTCTAACAACAGCTGACATCTTAAAATTGGCTAGTATATTAATTAATACCAATGAGAGAATATTATATGTTGGTTCTGCAGGATTAACAGAAGGAATATTTGAGAATATCTATCCTGTTGCACCGGTATTATCTGTTGTAGGCAGTATAAGTGAAGCTAGTCGTAATCAAATGAATTATGCAGAAAAAAATGGAGTTGAAGTTATTCAAATTGATATTGAGTCAATATTTGATAAAAAAAGATATCCTGATTATACAGAGAAAATCGTTGATGCTTTAAACAGTAAAAAGGATGTTATATTAACTGCGTGCAGAACGAGAGAAGAATACGCAGCTACTATAGCTTATGCAGAAAAACAAAAAGGATTGTCAAAAATTGATAGTAGCACATTTGTTCAAAACAGTTTATCAAGCATTACAAAAGGAGTACTGGAAAGTGTAGATGTCTCGGGATTATTTTTAACGGGTGGAGACACCGCAATTGCTGTCATTGATAAATTGGAGGGAACTGGGTGTACAATTGAAGCTGAGGTATTAACCGGAATTATTAAGTCAAAATTAATTGGTGGAAAATATGACGGAACCAATTTGATTACTAAGGCCGGTGCATTTGGAAAAGAAGAAGATTTACTATACTGTATTGGAAAATTAAAGGAGAAATGAAAAATGGAAAAGATTGGAATTACAATGGGTGATCCTGCAGGTGTTGGACCTGAGATTTCTGTTAAGGCATTAGCTAGTAATGTGGACTACTTAAATAACGCTATTATTTTCGGTAGTACATCGATTATTAATTTCTATGTAAATTTATTAAATCTCGATTATAAAGTTAATTCAATCACGAAGCCTTCAGAGTTCAAATCAGGATATATAAATGTATTAAACGTTATGGATTTATCCTTTGATGATATAAAGATTGGTGAAGTGAGTCCGACTGCAGGGGCTGCGGCATATAAATATGTGGAATCAGCAATTCAATTTTCGCTAAATAGAGAAATTGGACCAGTTGTAACAGCCCCTTTAAACAAAGAAGCATTACATTTAGGTGGTTATAATTTTGATGGACATACAGAAATTTTTGCAACATTAACAAATACAAAAAAATATACAATGATGCTTTGGAGCGAGAGGCTATCAGTAGTACACGTTTCCACCCACGTAGCCTTGAGGGAGGCATGTAATCGTGTCAAAAAGGATAGAGTGATGGAGTGTATTGAACTAGCACACGATGCCTTAATAAAACTAGGAGTTACGAACCCTAAAATAGCAGTAGCGGGACTAAATCCCCATAGTGGAGAGGCTGGATTATTTGGAAATGAGGATATGGATGAAATTGTTCCAGCTGTAAACGAAAAGAAAGCTCAAGGTTATAATGTAGAAGGTCCGGTTCCTCCAGATACTGTATTTTTAAAAGCTTCACAGGGTAAATATGATATTGTTGTTGCCATGTATCACGATCAAGGACATATTCCAATGAAATTATTGGCATTTGATAGTGGCGTAAATGTTACATTGGGCTTACCAATTATTCGGACCTCGGTTGATCATGGAACTGCTTTTGATATAGCAGGTAAGGGGATCGCTAAGGAGGAATCTATGTTATGGGCTATTAAATTGGGTATTCAATTTAGTAGAAATTCATAATTTGTAACAATGTTTAGTTGTTAGGAAGACATTGCGAGAAGAAACTGCTTTCCCGATTGTTAGAGACCAATTAACAATTGGAAAGCAGTTTCTCTTATTTAATCTACATTTCGGTGTTTTTATATAATCCCGTCTTGCAGTTTTATCCATAATGCAATGAATCAATTTTTTCGCCTATCCCCATCATGATGTTTTGAGATTTTGCCAATTTAGCTTCACGGAATTTGAAACCAATTGATACCCATTCTAATACAGAAGCCCTTAGTAAGTTTTCAAAGGATAACAATATGTGATATGATAGTGAAAAGAAAATAATTTGGAGTGACCGGAAATGGAATTATGGGATGTTTATGACATCAACCGGAAGAAAACGGGGAAAACTCATCTGAGAAGTGTACCGTTACCAGAGGGAAGTTATCATTTAGTTGTTCATGCGATTATTGAAAATGAGCGGGGTGAAGTACTTATCTCGAAACGGCACCCTACAAAACCATATGGGAATCTCTGGGAATGTAATGGAGGATCGGTTCTTGCAGGTGAAACAAGTTTGCAAGGAATCCTCCGTGAAATAAAAGAAGAAATTGGGATGGACCTCAACCCGGATAATGGTAAAATCATTCACCAAGAGACAAGGGATTGCTCCCATTACGATTTATGGTACTTCCAGCAAAACCCTAATATCCACGATTTAACATTGCAAGCGGAGGAAGTTTCCGATGCCAAATGGGTCAATCAGAAGGAATATAATGTGATGGTTACAAATCAAGAAATTGTACCATCAATTGACCACTATTTTCGGTTAGTTTTTAAAAAATAGATTACTTACCTACCGAAGACGGAAATTTGGTTTGGATTCAAAATAAAAGCTAAAAAGCCCGTGAATATCGCGGGCTTTTTATAATCTCTTACAGTTTTTCATTTACCTTCCCATCTCTTTTTCCATACATTCCATAAAAGAAAAGAGTCGTTAATTCTTCCGTTAGGGGTAGAGCGACTTGATATACATCTTTCCGTTGAAAAAATTCCTTGAACATTTGAATATAAAGAAGAATGACTTCAATGGATAAACCTGGGTCAACATAGCCTTGCTTTTTTCCTTGATTAAATAATTCAATCAACCGTGGAAGTACTTTTTCATTGAATAGTTTTTCGATATAATTCTTTTCTTTAGCATATTCCTTCATAATGTATCGGTAAAAATCTTCATGAATGTGGGCGGCAATTTCTTTTTTATTGAAAATGATTTGTTTTACCTTCTCGTAAAACGGAAGGGAGCTGTTGAATAATTGTTCATAATCTTTCCATACTTGATCGACATAATAAGTAATGACTTCATGGACCAAATTATCTTTACTTTCAAAGTAGTTATAAATCGTCACTTGGGAAACAGCTGCCTTACTAGCAATTTCCGCAATAGATACTTTTTGAACGCCATTTGTCAGGAACAAGTTTAATGCTGCATCCAGTATGTTTCTTTTTTTTAATTCCCGACGTCTTTCGAATCCGTCCATCCATTTTCACCTCAATATTAGTGTAAACATAAATTTGAAATTAAACAATAAATATATTTCATAAATTGGTTGCAATTTATTGGTTTTAAATATATTATGAAATATATAGATTAAAATATTTCAAAACCTACGGGGCGAAAATTTTGTAATGTAATTTTCTTAGCGCTAGAATTCACCTTCCATTTTAAAGGAGAGGATTATAATGACCATTCTGCAGACCATTGATTTAACGAAAAAATTTGGGAAGTTTACTGCCTTGGATCAGATTAACTTACAAGTAAACGAAGGGGAAATTTACGGGTTTATCGGGCCGAACGGAGCAGGAAAATCAACGACAATTCGGACACTTCTCGGTATGTTAAAACCGACATCGGGAATGGCAAAGATTTTTGGGAAAGATACTTGGAAGGATGCGGTGGAAATTCATAAGCGAATTGCCTATGTACCCGGAGATGTAAATCTTTGGCCAAACTTGACGGGAGGAGAGGTTATTGACATTCTCCTGAAAATGAATGGACAGGTGGATAAGAAACGGCGGGATGTCTTTATCGATAGGTTTCAACTGGATCCGAAGAAAAAATGCCGCACTTATTCAAAGGGGAACCGGCAGAAAGTAGCTCTTGTGGCAGCCTTCAGTCGTGATGCGGATTTATATATTTTAGACGAACCAACTTCAGGACTTGATCCATTGATGGAACATACTTTTCAGGAGTGTATAAAAGAAGTGCAAGCAAATGGCAAAACAGTTTTCTTATCAAGTCATATTTTATCAGAAGTGGAAAAGGTTTGTGATAAGGTAGGAATCATTCGTCAAGGTAAAATTATTGAAACCGGTACATTAACAGAATTGCGGCATCTTACTCGAACGAAAATCACTGTTGTAACAAAAGAACCGATTACAAATTTAGAAAAAATATCGGGTGTTCATCAAGTCACAAACCATAATCAGGAATGGACTTTTCAAGTAGATACGGAAAAACTTGGTGGAGTCATCCGGTATCTTAGTTCCTTCAGCATAGTAAAATTTGAAAGTATGCCACCAACATTAGAGGACTTGTTTATGCGCCACTATAAGGAAACTAAGCAAGCTGGGGGTGCTGGCCATGCTTGAAAATCTTTTTAAAGGGACCAGACCAATTACAAAATTAATTTTAAAACAAAACCGTTTTAAAATCGTTGTTTGGTTATTGAGTCTTATCATTGTGACATTGGCAGTTGCGTCCGCATATCCGGGTGTATATAAATCTGAGCAAGATATAATGGCCTATGCTCTTACGATGGATAACCCGGCGATGATTGCCATGCTTGGTCCCGGATATGATGCAGCGGACTACAATACAGCATCCATTTTTGCCAATGAAATGTTGATTTTCACTTTAATTGCGGTGGCGGTCATGAATATTTTGCTTGTTAGCCGGGCAACGAGAGCGGATGAAGAGGATGGGCAAATGGAGTTAGTACGTGCCTTGTCGGTTGGAAAACTATCCTATTTATCTGCGAGTCTCATTATGGCAGTGATGCTTAACGGTATCCTCACAGTTCTTGTAGGTGCAAGCTTATCTTTATTAAATTTGGAAGGGATGGATTTGGAAGGGACATTTTTATATGGCGCAATTCTTGGGGTGACCGGTCTTACCTTTGCAGGGTTTACAGCTTTGTTTGCCCAGCTTTCAGAAACGTCACGTGGAGCAACTGGTTTTTCATTTGCTGCCATGATTACTTTTTATTTGATTCGAGCCATCGGTGATACCGGGCAGGAAGGCTTGTCTCTTGTCTCTCCACTTGGCTGGGTTGTTCGTACCGATGTTTTTGTTGAAAATCATTGGTGGCCGGTGCTGTTATTACTGCTTTTGTTAGTTGTACTAATTGGTCTCACTTTTTACTTAAATTCGATTCGAGATATGGGGGCAGGTTTTTTACCGGAACGAAAAGGGAAAATACATGCTTCAACCTTCCTGCAAACACCAGTTGGTCTTGCTTTTCGATTGCAGAGAACAAATATTATTGCTTGGGGCATTGGTGTCTTTGTTCTTAGTGCTTCATTTGGATCGATATTAGGGGAACTAGAAACATATTTTGCCGATATGGAAATTTTACAGGTCTATTTACAGGGAGACTCGGGAACATCGATGAGGGATTCTTTTATTTCTTTACTTATGGGGATTATGTCCATGATTGCCTCTATCCCGGTTGTTATGACGATTATAAAAGTAAGGAGTGAAGAAAGCAAATATCAAACAGAACTTATCTATAGTCGAGCAGTATCCAGGAATAAATTATTGGGCAGTTATTTAGGTTTAGCAATTATAACAAGTTTTTTGATGCAGACATTTATTGCCACTGGTTTATGGTCGGTTGGTTCTTGGGTGTTAACGGATGAGTTGGATACAGGCACCATCTTCCTGTCAGCTTATGTCTATCTACCGGCAATTTGGTTTCTAGTAGCGTTAACAACACTATTAATCGGATTAAAGCCGAAAATAACGGGACTAACTTGGTTTTATGTCGTTTATTGCTTCTTAATTATCTATGTTGGGGATTTGTTTGACTTACCGGAATGGGTGAAAAAATTATCTGTTTTCCATTTCGTACCATATATGCCGCTGGAGGATTTCGTCTGGTCATCAACCATTGCAATCACGATTGGATCAGTTATTGTCTCAATAATGGGTGTAATCGGCTATAATAAGAGGGATATTATTGGATGAAACTGAAGGGAGAACCGTTCTAGTTCTCTCTCCTTTTCTGTTCTTTCTTGTGACAACTAAAAAATTTTAAGTGAAAAATGAAACAATCTTATATTGTACAGACAGGTTCATAGTTGTATCTTTTTGTGACATGTTATAATTTTCCTTAAAAATTTTTAAGTGTAAAACGAATATGTCTTTGCCTAAAAAGTACAGACACATTTATGTTGCAATTGTTTTTATCACACATTTATGCTACATTAATAATAGTTATGTTCCTTTAGGAGGTAGACGTGTGCATACTTTTTTAATCGTATTACTAGTTATTGATTGCCTTGCTTTAATTGCTGTTGTCCTGTTGCAATCAGGGAAAAGTGAGGGCTTGTCAGGTGCCATTTCCGGTGGTGCTGAGCAATTATTCGGTAAACAAAAAGCCCGTGGAATGGATTTAGTTCTTCAACGGATTACAATTGTCCTTTCAATCATCTTTTTCGTATTGACCATTTTACTTGCTTATTTTGGTTATTAATGAATAAATCGATTCCTGGCCGCAATTGGTCAGGATTTTTTCTTTTAGAGAGAGGCTTTGCACTTTGTTTTACTTTTACCTTAAGATTTTGTAAGCTGAATTCAGGAAATTATTTCCCCGTTTAAGCGGAAGTTTCATTTTCCAGAGTTTAACTTTATCTTTTTTCGTAAAAAATACTTGTAGTTGTTTGTACATAGAGAGGAAGAATGGAATTGAAAATCGTTGCACCAAAGCCTTTTACGTTTCACAGAGGTCCAAGAGCTGTTTTACTATTGCACGGATTTACCGGGAATAGCGCCGATGTTCGAATGCTGGGAAGAGCACTTGAGAAACATGGATATACTTGCCACGCACCGATTTATCGCGGGCACGGGAAAGCACCGGAAGAATTATTGGAATATACTCCGGATGATTGGTGGGAAGATGTCGTCCAAGCATACAATGATTTAAAAAATATGGGTCATGATGAAATAGCGGTTGCCGGTCTTTCCCTTGGCGGACTTTTTTCTTTAAAACTTGGATACTCGAAACCGGTAAAAGGGATTGTTCCTATGTGTGCCCCGATATATTTTAAAAATAAAGATGTACTCTATCAAGGTGTTTTACAATTTGCCAGAGAATTTAAGGAAAAAGAAGGAAAAACGAAAGAACAAATTGAAAAAGAAATGAGTGCATTCGATTCTAAAGAACTGCAGCAATTATTGAAGGAAAATGAGCAGTTAGTCGATGAGGTGAAAACAAATATCGATATGATCTATGCCCCGATATTTATCGTACAGGCAAAAAATGACCAAATGGTGAATATTGATAGTGCAAAAATTATTTATAATGAAGTGGAGTCAACGGAGAAATCAATAAAGATGTATGAAGAGTCGGGTCATGTGATTACATTGGATAAGGAAAGAGAACAATTGCATGAAGATATCCTTCAGTTTTTAAATAGCTTGGATTGGAAAGAATAAAAAAATCGAAAGGAGGTATTTACTTTGGAACAGCTAGCCTTAGTTGAAAAATTACTTGATTATATGAAAGAAGAAGCTTATAAACCGCTGACGGTCAGTGAGTTGGAAGCTGCTCTCGGAATTAATGACTCCAGTGAATTTAAAGATTTTGTCAAAACACTGGTATACATGGAAGAAAAGGGTCTCGTTGTTCGGACACGAAGCAACCGCTACGGACTTCCCGAAAAAATGAGCCTGATTCGCGGACGAGTTTCCGGACATGCAAAAGGTTTTGCTTTTGTTATTCCGGAAGAACCCGGCATGGATGATATTTTTATTCCCCCCGGTGAAACAAATACCGCTTTAAATGGTGACTTGGTGCTTGCAAGGGTTACAAAACAGAGTTCCGGAGCGAGAAGAGAAGGAACCATTATTCGTATTTTAGAACGAGGAACGAAACAAATTGTCGGTACCTATACACAAAGTGCGAATTTCGGTTTTGTCATTCCTGATGATAAAAAATTTAACGGAGATATTTTTATCCCAAAAGAAGCTTCGATGGGGGCAGTGGAAGGACATAAGGTTGTTGTCAACATTACCGTTTACCCGGAAGGCCGAATGAGTGCGGAAGGGGAAGTCGTCCAAATTCTTGGGCATAAAAATGACCCGGGGGTTGATATTTTATCGATCATTTATAAACATGGATTGCCTATGGAATTTCCGGATGAGGTGATGGAGCAAGCTCAAAACACGCCGGATATCATTACCGAAAGTGAGCTGGCAAACCGCCGTGATCTCCGCGACCAAGTGATTGTAACGATTGACGGTGCTGATGCAAAAGATTTGGATGATGCGGTTACCGTGACGAAATTGGAAAATGGTAATTACAAATTAGGTGTCCATATTGCCGATGTCAGCCATTATGTAACGGAAGGAAGCCCGATTGACCGTGAAGCGTTTGAACGAGGGACAAGCGTGTATTTGGTTGACAGGGTCATTCCGATGATTCCCCATCGTCTGTCGAACGGCATTTGTTCTTTGAATCCACACGTTGACCGCCTGACATTATCTTGTGAAATGGAGATTGATGAACATGGCACAGTTGTCAGTCACGAAATTTTCCAAAGTGTGATTAAAACAACGGAGCGGATGACTTATGCGGACGTTAATAAAATTTTAGTCGATAAAGATGAAGAAATTCGGAAAAAATACGAGCCGATTGTCCCTATGTTCGAATTAATGGAAGAATTGGCTTCCATTTTACGTCATAAACGGATGAACCGGGGAGCGATTGATTTTGATTTTAAAGAAGCAAAAGTGTTGGTTGATGAAGAAGGACACCCGACTGATGTCGTCACAAGGGAACGGTCGGTTGCTGAACGGTTAATTGAGGAGTTTATGTTAGCCGCCAATGAAACGATTGCCGAACATTTCCATTGGCTCGAGGTCCCTTTTATTTACCGAATTCACGAAGACCCGAAAGAGGATAAATTACAGCGGTTTTTTGAGTTTATCACGAATTTCGGCTTGATTGTAAGGGGAAAAGCCAATTCCGTTCATCCTCGTGCGTTACAAGAAATTCTCGATGAAGTCCGTGGCAAACCGGAAGAAATGGTCGTTAATACGGTAATGCTCCGTTCGATGCAACAGGCGAAATATTACCCGGAAAATTTGGGTCATTTTGGATTATCAACCGAGTTTTATACCCATTTTACTTCACCGATTCGCCGGTACCCTGATTTGATTGTTCATCGCTTGATTCGGACGTATTTAATTGATGGAAAAATTGATCCGGCCACTCAGGCAAGATGGGATGCGATGTTACCGGAAATCGCTGAGCATACATCAAAAATGGAGCGGCGTGCAGTCGATGCTGAACGCGAAACCGATGAATTGAAGAAAACCGAATTTATGTTGGATAAAATCGGTGAGGAGTTCGATGGCATTATTAGTTCCGTAACAAACTTTGGTCTATTTGTTGAACTGCCGAATACGATTGAAGGACTCGTCCATGTTAGCTACTTAACTGATGACTATTATCATTATGATGAACGGCAATATGCGATGATTGGCGAGCGAACCGGTAATGTTTTCCGAATTGGCGATGAGATTACTGTTCGCGTGATTAATGTTAATAAAGATGAACGTTCGATTGATTTTGAAGTTGTCGGCATGAAGTCCACGAGACGTTCGGAGCGAAAAGAAGCGCCAAAAATCGTTGTTGCCAATCCGAATAAAAAACCGCGGAACGGTAGCAAAAACGGAGACAGTCGCTCAGATAAGAAACCGAAGAAGAAAAAGAAATTTTATGAGAATGCTCCTAGTGCAAAACGGAAAAAGAAAAAAACAAGGTAGGAATCATTGTGTGTGCGGTCCAAGTATGGCGATGTTGGGTATTACAGCTTATATTTCACCGAATGTCGTAGGAATCAATTTAGGTACGGTCCAAAGGAGAGGCTGTGCCTATTTAAAATTTGATTGGTTACAAAATTGCATATTTCTTATAAAGTTAAAGATAAACCCGTTTGAAAATGCTTAAATGTTCTCAAAGAAAATTTGCTTCCATCACAAATTGCTTTTCTCCCCGTTTTTTGCTAAAATAAATGGTTACTGGGGGAATGCATTATGCCAAAAGGAAGAGGAAAAATCGTTGCCCAAAACAAAAAAGCTTTTCATGATTATTTTATTGAGGAAACCTATGAGGCCGGAATCGTCTTGCAAGGAACAGAGATTAAATCCATTCGTGCAGGTCGTGCCAATTTAAAAGATGCATATGCCCGGATTGAAAAGGGCGAGGTGTTCTTACACAATATGCACATTAGCCCATATGAGCAGGGGAACCGCTATAATCATGACCCGCTGCGAACAAGGAAATTGCTTTTGCATAGAAAAGAAATTAATAAATTAATTGGTGAAACGAAAGAATCCGGATATTCCCTTGTTCCGTTAAAAATTTATTTGAAGGACGGTTTTGCTAAAGTCGAGCTTGCTTTGGCTAAAGGTAAGAAAAAATACGATAAACGAGAAGACTTGAAGAAGAAAGAAGCAAAACGGGATATTGAACGAGCATTCCGGGAAAGACAAAAGATGTAAACCGAAACAAAACATTCCATTTGTTTTTTTAGTTGTTTTTGCTATAATAAAGATGTCGCAAGGAAAGACCAGCGACAAAAAACAATTGAATAGTAGCTAAGTAAAAACTATTCCATAACTAACCTATACAACATGGGGACGTTAAGGATTCGACAGGGATAGGTCGAGCTTAAGCTGCGAGTCGAGTCGGCGAGCTCGTAAATAACGCCACGCCAATAATAACTGGCAAATCTAACAATAACTTAGCTTTAGCTGCCTAATAAGCGCAAAGCTGCTCCTCCCTCCATCGCCCACGTGGTAGGGTCAGGGGCTCATCTGAGTGGGATACGCCGGTAGCCTGCTGTCTGAAGGCGAAGGAAGAGAACAATCAGACTAGCGTTCACAGAGCCTGTCGATAGGCCGAGTGAATCGCGAAATGCCAATATATCGACTACACTCGTAGACGTTTAAGTGGCGATATTTCTGGACGTGGGTTCGATTAGTATTAGTCGCCTTATGGGGTAACTCATAAGTGAAAACTCGGCTTTATCGGGGAAACCTAACTCACCTCGTGTGACACGGCAATCCCGAGCGGTATGTGGAGTAATCCAACAGCCGTGTATCGACTTATAGGCTACCAAGATTTTGGTAGTACTAGGATGGGCAATCCTACCTGTGATACAGGTAAATCTATATTGTCCATAACACGCCGGGGAACCAAGTCAACAAACATGAATGTTTGGTTCAAGATATAGTCAGTGCCATGACGAAAGCATGGAAGCGCACGTCCCACCGTCTCCACCATACATATTTGGTGGATATTCTAGAGTTTTTTTGTGACAGGAACCATAAAATTTCCGTTTGGAAACTTTATGGTTCCTTTTATTTTAGGAAATTATATGGTTCCAAATGGTTTCAAGATAAAATTCACTATATAATAATCAGAGCCTTATGACCAAATGCCATTAGGAACTTTTTAATTTAGTTAGAAATTTGTATCATAATTTTTCTAGTGCTTCTTTTAATTTACCAATTTCTTCTTCATTTAAAGTAATACCTTTCCCCATTTTTTCGCGATTTGGCGCCCAATCCCTAATATCATATTTTGGAGATCGACCGTTCCAACTAATAAGGTTAAATTCCTTTTGCCATCCTTTAGTTGTTTTAGATAAAATAGCAATTTGCTCAATAATTTCATATTTTATTTCAGTCATTTTTAGTTCCCTCTTCTAATAATATTGTTTTTTCTTGTTCATTTAATTTAAAAATATCGCCTAAAAAATCATCAATATCAATTAAATCAAAATTTATATTTGCGAAGTCATCCAATAATATAATAGGTAAGTCTTTTAAAAATGCATTTTTATAAATTAAATATCCATTTGCTTTAGGAACTGAAATTTTTCTATAAATTGATGTAATTATAGTAGAGTTTAAATATTTTAGTAAAAAGGATTCGAATTTTTTGAACTCATCCTTTATTTCCATACCACAAGCACTATCAGTATAAAAACATTCATCAACAAGAACAAAATCATTATGATCATTTACTTCTGAAAATACGAATTTTCTATTTTCAAAATGTGTTCTTTTTCTTGGATTCCATAATTCATACCATTGTTTGTTACTTTTCACAAAATAGCCTCTGCTAAGAAGCAAATCTTTTTTTGATAATAAATATTCATAAAGATTTGGATTTTTCCCTTTTATCTCACTTTCACTAATTAAAATATTTTTTCCTTTTTTGTCTACTAAATATGGGTAAAATAAATAATTATCATTTTCAATCAGTTCTCCATTTCTAATATCTTTTCCTTTATATACTTCTACTAGAAAATTAAAATTAATATTATTTTCTAATATAAAATTTTTATCCAAAATAAATACATCATTATTTCCTGTTACTATACCTTGGGAAATAGATTTGGTTATATCTCCAAGTTTATAATTGCACTTAGAGGTAATTTTTTCTAAAATTTCTCTATAGTTATCTTTTTCAAGGGACCATACTGGTTCTTTTAAACTGTCCTGTCTTATTATGTGTTCAGATCCGTATAATTCTTGTTCTATAATTCTAACTTTATGATCTTTATTTGCTGAGTTTTTTTCCAATGAGAATATGCAAGTATAAGTTAAAGCTGAATCAAAGATTTGGAAATCCTTAAAATCACATATATAATTTAATTTAGTTTCATTTAGTACTAATTTTCTGATGTTTTTTCCGTAATCCCTTTTGTAAAAGTAAGAAGGGCATATATAAGATAGGATGCCATTTTCTTTAAGTAATTTAATGCCTCTTTCAATAAATAGAACATAAAAATCATACTTACCATTTGCAGAAAAGTACTTTTGTTTAAAATACTCTTTGTTTGGAACTTTATGAAATCCAATATATGGTGGATTACCTATAATAACATCAAATCCTCCGTTTTCTTGAAAAACTTTTGCAAATTCCAAATACCATAGGAAATAAGGTTTTTGTTTCTTTTTCTTTAATTCATCGTATTTCTTTAAACCAGTTTTATTATCATCTTGACTTAATTTATATTCTATTAAATCATCTCTTAATTTATCAATTCTTTCCTTTAGTTCATTTTTACGTTCTTCATTTATTTCATCAAAATACCGATCTTGAAGTTTAAACATTTCATTTAACATTTCTTCAGAATAATCAATTAGGAAACTCAGCTGCTGTGTATAATCTTCTATACCACTTGATTCCTTTAATATTGCCTTTTTTCTTTTTAAAATACTTTCATCAAATAATTTAATACCCTCGTATTCATCAACGAGACTATCTCCCACCATAATATTCATATCTAGATTAGGAAGAGGTCTCGGTTCGGGGGTTTCCTCATTTATTTCTTGATCGACAATTACAGACAACCATAATCTAAGTTTAGCTATATCAACTGCACTAGGTTCAATATCTACAGCAAATATTGAGTTTTTAATAGTATCTCTTTTTAATTTATATGGTGACCGGTTCTTCCTAATCGTTTTCTCACCAATTGTTCTTCCAAGTTTTCCTTCTTTATCTACTCTAACAAGATAATCTGTAATATTATTCCGTGCCTTAACAATTTCACTTAGCATTCCCAATGGAAATGCACCAGATCCTACAGCCGGATCAGCCACTTTAATATTTTCTAATGCTTTATCAATTTTTACTATATTTTTTAAGATACTAGGTTTTATGGTATATTTTTTCGTATATCCTACACCTGAACGACTATCAGTATCTCTAATTAATTCTCCATATAAGATAAATTCTTTCATATCCTCGTAAGGTACATCTACTTCATTAACGAGGTAATTAATTAGACTTTCTTGACACATATAATGTACTATTTCACGCGGAGTGTAGAATGCTCCTTTTGATTTTCGATCCGTAACATCTAGTAAGTTTTCGAAAATTTTACCTAGCATTTCTGGATCGACAGCAACTTCTTTTTCTAACGGTTCATCTTCATTCATTGTAAAATTATAACGTTCAAAGATATCTATAATACCATCTGCTTCTCTTCCCTTTTCATTTTCATTAGAAAAAAGGCTGTTTGGAATACTAAATTTCACATCTCGCCAATGGTAGCCTTCTAATGGTTCGAATAATCCACCATTTAAAAACGGAATTTTACAGTTGAATTTATTAAAATAATGATTTTTCCTTTTCTTGTTTAAGGCTTCATAAAATAGTGGTTGTAAATATTCATCAAAGAAGTTTTTATTTGTTTTATTTATACAATGATTAAAAATTCTACTTATAAACTTTCTTTCTCCACTCCCCCAAGGCTGATCGAATTTCGTTCCTACAAAACAATCTGAAAATAATTCAGCTTCATGATCGGTTAAATTAAATAATTCAATCGACGAAATTTTTCTTTTTCCAGTACCAACTTTTTTAAAAACTCTTTCAAGAATATTCCTGTGAATATCATCATTTTCATAATAAATTTTTTGGTATTCACTTTCTAACAAGGTATGATTCTCAGGTAAAATTCTAACACCTAACCAACCTTTTTTTTGAATAAAATATAGAAAAGCTAATTGACCTAATAATTTTTTTGAAAATTGCTCAGCGAATTTAGGAACTTCAAGTCCTAGTTTTTTAGTTTCGTTAATAAAGGCTTGATCTTGTTCAAGGTATTCCTTTAACTGAAGATATTTCTCTTTATATTGTTCGAAAAACTCCTTGGTTACTTTCTCTACGCTAAATGCCTCTTCTATCTCATCTAATGTAGGATTATCTTGATCGTTTTCAAAAATCGGTAGAAGTTCAGCTTTTGCAGTATGACTTGGCTCACCTTCTCCGACAAGATAAGAATAACGTCTGGCTGGTGTTAAATCGAGTTCTAAACCTTTTTCAGAAAATGTATAATCAAGTCTTACAAAAGATAAACGCCAGTTGGTTTCATTTGGTGAATAAAAGGCTACTATTGCGGCTTCATAATCATTTTGATCAAGAATCTTTGAAATGAAATTCCGTTGCATTGTTCTTGCACGTTCTACGCTTTTATCTTTTTTTATTTCAACAGCTAAGATTAACAAGTTATTCTCATCTACATCTTTATAAGTCCCAATCTTATAGTAGGCTGCTACATGTTCTGAATATTCCTTCCATATTCCAATACTTCTTTTATAAGGAAACATTTCTGGTTCATTAAAAAATTCTAAAACAAACCTTTTAAATCTATCCAAATCAAAGCTCTGATTAAATGTTTCTTCTAATATTTTGGTTTTTACAGTATTCATTCATTTACTCCTTTCTTTAAATATGAGGATAATATTACTTCAATATCTCCAGAAACATTTACTTTTTTATTTAAGATTCTGTTATTTTCAATATATCTATCAGGAACAATATTTATAATTTCGTAGTAAATTTTAATTGGATCCTTTATACCTTTTGTCTTCTTAACTACTTCATTTGTTACTGTTGATGGAATGTTGCCATCTTCCCACAGTTTTCTTAGATGTCTTATCATCTTTTCTTCTTTTTCTGTAAAAGTTTTTACTTTGGACAAAGCTTTCAATAACTTTATCACTTGAGAATCTCTACCAGTTTTTTTATGAGGTTCAGTGATAATTTCATTAACCTCAACAAAACTTTGTTCGAAGTTTTTCTTATTCTTATTTAGATGATCAAAAAATACCTTCGGTGTTAATATCCTTTTTTCATCCTCTTTGCATTCAAAATATTTAATTGCACTCAAAAAAGGTTTTTCAGTAGTTACTTCACCATCGGTAATAAAAAATTTTTTTAATGCTCCTTTTCTCACGAACGAAATGGTAGAATCCTTTTCAACTAGAAGAGATTTCCTGCCTGTTTTGGATTTTAATGGGAGATTTTTGATTTTGACGAATAAATCTGGTTGTTGATCTCTTATCTCTCTAATTAATTTTAAATATAACTGTGGTGAAGCATCACCTTCTTCATCACCTTCTAAACTGTCCTTACTATTTAGAATAGAATACAATTGGTGAGAACTTACTTCTTCATTATCAGATAAGTACTTTGAATCTTCGCCTAATGTATCGTGAAATGCTTGGATTTTGGAAATAATATTTTCTTCTAGTGGTAGCTCTGCATTGGCTTGGGCAGTTGGGAAAAAGTTAAAAACATATATTTTATCGTGTTTTGTACCTACACGATTTATTCTACCAACCCTTTGCATAACTTTTGTAGGGTTCCAAGGTAAATCATAATTCACGATTACGTTAGAACGATGTAAGTTAATACCTTCTGCCAGTACATCTGTAGTTACAAGAAATTGAATATCATCTTTATGTTGACCATCGAATTTAGGATCAAAATTTGCTTCTATTTCTTTTCTTACCTTTTCTGAACTTTGCCCACTAAACACTATTACCTGAGACGGAAAGAGTTCCTCAAGGTACAGTCCTACGTATTCGGCAGTTTCTTTTGATTCAGTAAAGATTATAATCTTTTTATTTTTTAGTACTGGATTGTTTTTTAATTCATATAGAAATTTATCCTTTTTTGGATCCTCAATTATTTCTTCCCATTCTTCTTCCAATAATCTTAGTCTAGTTAAATCCCTTTTAAGAGCAGGCATAAATTCATCATTGAAGTCCTCAATTTTATAAAATTGCACCTTATCTTCTTCAACGAGTTCCATTAAAGTCTCGTCGTCTCCATTATCCATTAAATCGTAAACATCAATTTTTTTACTAATAAAGACCTTCCCGGATTCACACATAGTAATAAACTTTTCATAAGAGATAATAAAACGGTGAAGTGTCTTTTTAAATGCTTCAAAACTACTTTCTAGACGCTTAACGAGAATGGATTTCATAAAACCACCCATATTCCTTTGTGAAACCATCATTGAAGCTACGTTTTTATCGATGACTTTTAAATATGTTAATGGTTTATAACGAGCATATTCTAACTTTTTAATAATGGAAATTGTGTGGTTAAATACTTTTTCTATATGATCGTTAAATTCGTATATAATTTTTTCAGGATCTGACAATTCCGGAAACTTTAGTCCTTGCTTTTCAAGATCTTCAGCATACACTTCTTTTACTTCACTTCTCGTTCTACGAATCATAATGTGCCGTAAAACTTGATCCCGAATTTGTTCTGAATTATTTTTCAAAGTCTGATTGTATTCATCGGAACCTTTTTCTAGTTTTTTTAAGTTACTTTCAAGACTTTGAAAGAACTTTTCCAAGTTTTTATTATTAGGTATAATAGTACTGTTGTTTTTTGGCTGGAATAAATAAATTTGGTTTGCTATATCTGTTGAGTAATTATTTTGAGGTGTAGCCGTAATTAAAATCACCTTTTTGTTATAACAAATTTGATGAAGTTTTTCGTAACTCTCTGTTTTTTGGTTTCTAAATCTATGCGCTTCATCGATAAACACATATTTATATTTATCAAGATCTGAATCTAAAATTTTATCTAACTTTCCTAATGATTCTACTCTTGCTGACACATCAAATTCCCACAAAACTTTTTCCCAATAGTCTATTAAAACAGGGGGGCAAATAATTAATTTTCTTCCTTTTAATTGACGAGCTAACATAGCTGCTATATACGTTTTCCCTAAACCAACAACATCAGAAATAAATACACCACCATATGCATCCAATGTTTTTTTAGCTTGAACAACAGCATCAATTTGATATTGTAATCTTAAAAATCCTTCTGGAAGTAATTCATTCCATTGTTCGTTTTTATCTTCATTAATCTCCTCTTTAAAATATTCATAAAGAGTTTTAAGAAATAATTCATATGGAGTAATGTCATCCTTAATCCATGTTTTTTCTTTGATTGTTTCAATATATTCAGTAGAAATATCAATACCCTCATCCCATAATTCCTCAAACTTTTCTAAGGCGTATTGAACATCCCTGCTATCTTTCAATTCGACATTAAATTCAAGATTATCTATTAAACCAGCTTTTGAAAAATTACTAGAACCAGTGATTACACTTCCATATTGATCAGGTACTTTATCTAAGTCCTTTCTCATTATATAAACTTTTGCGTGGATAGGAGCTTTAGGGTATACTCTAATCTCTATTTTTCCACTTTGTAACCATTTAATAAATGTTTTTACACCTTTTTCAACTTGGTAACTGTCTTCAGACTTTTTCATTTCATTGATGATTTCATCTTGATATGTTTGTTTTACATCTTTATGTGACATATCAAAAACGATTTGCTCTTCCTTTGATTTTTCGATAATTTGAACAGTTTTTTTATCTGTATTGATTCCAACTAGAATTCTTATTTTTTCTACTTCCTCTAGGGCGGGATACATTAAGTAGAATCCACTAGTTCGAAAATAACCAACTAGCACGTCAAAAAATTTGGTGTTTTTGCTTAATATTTTATTAAACCTATCATATAAATTTCTACCTTCTTCATTAGTAAAAAAGGTCAAATCATTGTGCATTTGGATTCTCCTACATTAATTTTTATTTTGTTTAGGTAATAAGTTACATATAATATTATTATATCGTAGTCGTGTATTATTTTAAATTCAATAAAATAAGAAGTATGTGTCAAGTTTTTCTCGATAGGGTTTAAATATCGGGTATTCCAAGACACTCTTTTTGTACACTTTCGGCCACCTTACTTGCTTGTTTTCTTGGCTCAGTGAGGCTGTTCTGAAATTGCCTTAATATGTCTGTATAGAGATAACAGGAATGTTGATGCGTGCGAAATTTATTCGCTTTCCGCGGGCGGCCGGCGAGCCTCCTCGCTCGTACCTCGCTGCGGGGTCTCTCCTGGCCCGCTTTTCCCATAGGAGTCTCGTAAATTCCGTGCGCATCAACGATCAGCCCACACTTAGCCAGCCTTAAAACGAAAGCTCTAAAATTTTGCTTAAATGTCCCATAGCCGATGAACGGCTTGAATACAGGGCAACAGATCCGCGCTTTACGCCAATTGACGGGCGTACAGGCTGCTTGAATACTTGAGACATCCTAATGGCTTTTTTCAAGTTTCGTTGTTTTTTTGTGCTTCTTGTACGGTGTTTCAAATACGCTTCCCGCAATGTCCCGTTAAGCATGCCCTGTTTCACCTTTACCATGGCTTCTGCGCCTTTTTTGCTCCAATGCATGCCCCTTTTCTTCATTCTGA
>ERZ1673815.22-NODE-22-length-57060-cov-29.805561_pt1 | contig 57060 bp, 56 predicted proteins | sample MGYA00580147_ERZ1673815 | MGnify/ENA primary metagenome ERZ1673815 (study PRJEB41219, sample SAMN04549617) | soil metagenome | isolation source: soil | place: USA: Puerto Rico, Laguna Bouqueron NWR | collected 2009-06-01 ...
GCCCTAAGTTGGGAAAATAATTAATCTGAAAATTATGACATTATTTATGCAACACCAGTGAAAATATATTTATAGACTAAATGATTGGTAATGTTCATCAAAATATTTAAACAAATGTTTGATTAAATTTGGTGTAAAGCTTCGTTACAAGGGTAGTTTGCAAAAATGCAACCGCAGCATTCTTCCTATTTGACAAGTTTTGTGTGTATGACTTCTGATCATACAAAGGTTTTTGCATAAAGAATGGCAAACGTTCAGATTCTGTTGGTAGAAAATGAATGGTAAACTTATTCCAGCATGCCATCTGATTTTTTTTCAGTCGATCCGCTTGCAGTCGTAAAAGGAGTATCCATTAGTACTATACATTTACTGATCGTAATTCATGGATTCATTATGTTAACTCCATAATTCATTGCCATTCCAACCGCCATCCTTTAACAGTCATTGACCCTTGTTTCGTTCAAAAAGAAGAATCGGGTAAGAAAATTCATACAAAACACAGCAAGAAATAATGAATTTACTTACTTTCCCACCGTGCTCTCGCTTGCTTCCCCATTCACTGTGATTCGTTCACTAATTGAAGGAGTTAATAATTTACTTTCTGCCTAACAATATTTTCCTTATACATATGCTCAACTAAACATAGGGTCAGACCCAACTTGAGTTTAAAAAACAGCCATCATTCATTTTAATGGCTGTTTTAGTCTATCAACGTTCTAAAATATTTATTTCTACTCTTTTTTCACTAATAGTAAGAACTCATTTAGTTTTCTTCGCGCTTCCGGACTTAAAGTTTTTACAGTATTCAAAAGTTGGATTAAATCGTCAGGCATTTCTTCTAGTTCTGAAGAGAAAAAAGTAGCAAGATCTGTATCTAGAGCAGTTAATATACTTTCCAACATTTCTATATCGGGAATTGCACGTCCATTTTCAAACCGGCTGATGTAAGATTGTGAAATGTTTACCTTATCCGCTAACTCTTGAGTAGTCATATTTTTTGCCTTTCTAAGCGCTTTTAATTGATTGCCAACTTTATTTTTATCCATCACACAGAACCCCTTTGACGATCATATATTTCTAGTTTACCGTGGTTTTTTATAATTCCTATATACATTTTCCTTTTAGAACAAATAATCATAAAAAGTATTGACTTTTAGAACTATATGTAATAAAATGCTGATTAATAGGAGTCCTTCTAATTAACTAAAGATACTGTTGCAAAAACTTTAAGACAGGTTAACTAAAAAATGGGAACAAATAGTTAATTGTTTGAACAACTAGATTCTCCATTGACAGAATACTGAAAATAATAGGGGGTGAGTTTATCATTAAAAGATTTATAGAGATGGGAATGAAAACGATTCAAAAAAGGTCTAGTGGGAAAATGGGAATGTTTTCATTAGTAAGTGTATAGGGATGCCAACGTATTTTTCAAAGAGGACAAGTTAACTTACTTAACTATTTTTTATTTAATAATTTGTGGAGGTTAGATGTGGGGAGGGATGAAATGAGTAAAGAAAAATTTGATTTCATAGATGGTATTAAAGCAGAGTTTTCAACAAAGACATTAGTTTTAATTCCAGTTTGTGTGAAAAATACTTTAGTCGTAGTTCCATAGCTGCTGCTCTTAAATTATCTGTATTCCTAAACATGATTGGCTTAATTGATAATAGCAGTGCGTTAACTGGTTTATGGGTTGCTGCATTTGTGGGATTATTGACTAATATATTTTTAGTTTTGCTTTCTAATCCTGTTTATTTGCCTTATGCATTAACCGGTATAATCTCAAAATATTAGGGAGGAAAAATAATGAAATTAGTAAACGGATTCACATTAATGGACTATGCAAAAAAGAAGGGAATTTTATTACCCGCGTTCAATACTACTAACTATGAATTAACTAGTGGTATTATTAAAGGATTTGAAAGTACTGGTTTAGGTGGCTATATTGCGATTTCATCAAGTAACTTAAAATTATCAAGTCCTAAAATCATTGCTGATATGGTTAAATCATTAATGGCTGATACTACCACACCTGTTTCTTTACATTTAGATCACGGAAAAAGTTTTGAAGATGTAAAAGCGTGTATCGATGCCGGTTTTACTTCTATCATGGTCGATGCTTCTCATCTTCCTTTTGAAGAAAACATCCAAGAAGTAAGAAGAATCGTTGAGTACTGTCATTTCTATGGTATTCCAGTAGAAGCAGAATTAGGAGCAATTCAAGGTAAAGAAGATGATCATGTTTCTGAAGAAGATGCGAAAACAAACCCAGATGATGTTGCAGAATTTATTGAACGTACTGATTGTGATTTACTAGCCGTTTCAATCGGAAATGTACACGGAATGGATTTGACTCCAAACTTAGATTTCTCCCTGTTGGATGAAATTTCAAGCATTTCTTCTGTTCCATTAGTATTACATGGAGGATCAGGTATTCCATTTGATCAAGTTCGAAAAGCGAAAGAAAAGAATTTGATTAAAGTGAATTATGGATCAGATTTAAGACAAGCATTCATTCGTACATTCGGAGGAGCGTATGAACAAAATCATAATGAATTCGATTTGATGTCATTATCTAAAGAATCTATTTTTAATATTCAAGGTCGCGTAGAAGCGATTATTAAGGAAATTAATATGTAACAAGAAATGGGGGGATCTGTGTTAAACATTCCATAACAAAATTCGTTCATATAGAAATGGCAATAGAAAGAATGAATAGTGGTTTTTATATACAAGAAGGTACTTCTAAAAATGAAAGCTTGTTCAAGGAAGAAATCGATGTAACGGAAGAAATATTTAGTAAGTTAGGGGCTCGTTTTTACTTTGATAAAAGCCTGAAGTAGTAAACTTAGCAATCTATATTAAAGGTAAAAGTGCTTATGAAAAAGATAATTATATCTTAGAAGAGGTCAATTCATTCATTCTAGAAACGTTAGAAGAAATAAGTGAAAATTTAATATTGATTTTCGTCAAGAAAAAAATTTACGGATTTCACTAGTGTTACATCTGATACCTTTATTAATTGGAATCGAATGCGAATGCAATAATCAGAACAATAATCAAATGTTAAATCAAATGAAACAATCTTCTCTATTAGTTTTTGATATTAGAGCATATATGTGTCTATTGCTTAAATGAAAAACAAACAAGATAGCGGAAGCAAAACGATATTTCTGGCAAATAACGGTTTTTGATTGTTACAAGTTTAAAATGAATCTAAGTAAAAATCCGATTTTTGACCATTTAAAAAAGAATTAGCACAATTAATAAAAGAATATATTTAATGTTTGGAGGAATTAGCGTTGCATTTTATTTTAGTATCTCATGGTGATTTAGCCAAAAGTATTTTAGAAAGTGCGCAGATGATCATTGGAGAACAAGAAAATGTGAGTGCATTCGGTTTATATCCTACCGATGACATTGGGGGGTTAAAAGATAAAATTGAAGTAGCTATTGAAAAAGTAAAAGACCAAGAAATTATATGTTTTACAGATTTATTCAGTGGTAGCCCTTTCAATGCGGTTGTTGGCTTGATGGGACAGTATCCAATTAGTCATATTACAGGGATGAATTTACCTATGATATTGGAAGCATTAATGTTGCGAATGAATGAAGAAAATACGAAAGAAGCTATTTGTGCCAAATTGATCGAACAAGCACCAGAAACATTTATTGATGTAAACGATTATTTAGAAAAGAATTTATAAAATTAAAGGGGAATTGAAATATGAAAAATATTGTATTTGCACGAGTAGATGATCGATTAATTCACGGAGAGGTAGTGACAGCCTGGGTACCCACTTACAATATCAATCATATTGTCATTGTAGATGATGTTGTCGCAAGTGACCCATTCCAAAGAAGAGTTTTGAAAGCATTAGCGCCCTCAAAAGTCAGAGTAGATGCCTTCACAGTTGAAGAAGCGATTCAAGATTTGCGTAAACCATTTAATGAAAAAGAACGTGTGTTGATATTAACAAAATCACCGGTTGCCTATTTAAAACTAGTAGAAGGAGGCATTGAATTACCGCAAGTGAATCTTGGAGGAATGGGAATTCGTGGGGAAAGAAAAACATTCATCAAAAACGTTGCTTGTGATCAAGAAGAAATAGAGGCAATCAGAAACCTTGTTGATAAAGGGATTCACGTATTCTATCAATTAGTACCAGAACAAAGATTAATTGAAATTAAAAACTTACTTTAAAAGTTATGGAGGGAAAAATATGACAGTCATACAAGCAATTTTATGTGGGCTAGTTTATTTTTTAGCAATAGGAAATTTGCCGTTTGTTGGTTTATGGTCCTTGCAAAGACCTTTAGTGTGCGGATTTATTACAGGTATTATTTTAGGTGATCCGCTTACGGGTGCAATGACCGGAGCCTCAATCAACTTAGTGTATCTAGGATTTATTTCGGCAGGTGGTTCGATGCCAGCAGATATGGCTTTAGCGGGGATTCTAGGTACTGCTTTCGCTATTACTGGCGGACTAGATGCACAAACAGCTTTATCAGTAGCAGTTCCAATCGGATTATTGGGAACTATTGTATGGTATGGAAGAATGACATTTGGATCAATCTTTGTTCATGTAGCAGACCGATATATTGAGAACGGAGAATATAACAAAATTTGGCGAGCAAATGTTTTGTATCCACAAGCATTGACGGCATTAATTACAGTTATCCCGTGTGCTCTAGCAGCATATTTTGGTGCGAGTTATATTTCAGGATTTATTGAAGCATTAAGTGGAACAGCATTAACTATCTTTACAGTTATTGGTGGCATGTTGCCAGCTTTAGGGGTAGCGATCACTTTGCAGTACATCTTTAAAGGGGATGCTAAAGTATTCTTGTTCATGGGCTTTATTATAGCGACTTATTCAGGTTTAGACTTGTTGCCTTTAGGTATTATCGCTGGTCTTTCTGCTCTTATCTATATGCAATTAAAAGGAAATAATAATTCAGTGGAGGACGAAATTTATGGCTAAAGTAGATGAAGGAAACTTGATTCGTAAAAAGGATTTGTTTCGTTCTTGGTTGATCTGGGAGAACCTTCCACAAACATGCTATAACTATGAGCGGATGATGGGGCAAGCTGTAGCACATGTATTTGTTCCAATCTCTAAGCGACTATATAACGATGATCCAGAGAAGAAAAAAGAAATGATGAAACGAGAAATTGAATTCTTTAATGTTCATATCGAGTTTGGTGCAGTAATTATTGGGATGATTATTGCGATGGAAGAGCAAAAAGCAAAAGGAAAACCAATTCCAGGTGAATTCATTACCAGTTTGAAAACTTCTTTGATGGGTCCATTATCCGGTATTGGAGATACAATTTTTCAAGGTGTATTGATTCCTATTTTATTAGCAATGTGTATTGACTTAACATTAAAAGGAACTGTTTGGGGTGCAATCATCTATACGGTAGCAATTATTGCAATTGCTTGGGGGATGAGCTATGGAACATTTATGTTTGGGTATCGAGCCGGCGCTGACGCTGTCATGGACTTCCTCGAAAAAGGTATTTTGAATAAAGTATTGCAGGGTGCTGAAGTTATGGGTTGTATGGTAATGGGTGGTTTGATTTCTTCATATGTTAAAATGCATGTTGCTTTAGAGATCGTAAGCTCAACCCAAACTTTTAAAATTCAAGAACAATTCTTGGATGCTGTAATCCCTAACATTCTACCATTCGGATTTACTCTATTGATTTACTGGTTAATGAAACGTGGATGGACTTCTCTTAAAGTTATAGGTTTGATCGTAGTAGTCGGTATCTTAGGTGGGTTGTTTGGTATTCTATCATAACAAATTGGAGATGTTTATATGAAAGCAATAGTAGAAATAGGGGTAAAAAAAATCGAGATTCAAGAATTACCTACTCCTGAAATCAAATCTGATGAAGTATTGATGAAGGTACGTGCAAATGGTCTTTGTACAAATGACTTGAGAGATTATACGGGTGATACAAAGTGGAGCTACCCACGAGTAGGTGGACATGAATTCAGTGGAGAAATCGTTGAGGTTGGATCAGAAGTTGATCCAAAATACTTCCGAGTTGGCGACCATGTCGTGAAATACATTATTCCTTACTGTGGTGAATGTCATTATTGCAAAATCGGTCGGGAAAATCTGTGTGAAGAAATTTATACATCTACAGTTTTCCAAAATCCAGATGGGTTATCCGGTTTCTTTGGGATGGCACAGTATATTGCAGTAAAAAGTAAAGATTTATACAAATATCCGAAAGAAGTACCATATACTCATAGTACATTTACAGAACCTTTAGCTTGTGTTGTGAATAGTGTGGAGAGGGCTAACCTAATGTACGGTCAAGACGTACTGGTCATGGGTGGCGGTGTGATGGGATTGCTCCATGTTATTTTAGCCAAATTAAAAGGAACGAGAGTTTTAGTCAGTGAACCAAATGAAGCAAGACGCAAATTGGCCAAGGAACTTGGTGCAGATGTGACCTTTGACCCAACAAAAGGTGATCCTGTTTCATTTGTTAAAGAGCAGACGGAGGGAAGAGGTGCTGAAGTAGTATTTAACACAACTGCACTTCCGATTTTAGCTAAACAAGCGCTTGATTTTACAGGGAAAGGCGGACAAACATTTATGTTTAGTTCCATGCATCCTAATGATCCTGTTTCTACTGACATGGGGGCAGTTCATTCACACGAAAAATTAATTACAGGAACCGTTAGTCCAACAATCGATACATTCTATCGTTCTGTGCAATTGATTGCAAAAGGAATCGTAGATATTACACCGTTAATTGATAAAACATTTGATTATACAAATGCAGTGGCAGCGTTTGAATACGGACTCCGTCCAGAAACTCTAAAAACAATTATTACATTTGATTGAAGATTAAGGAGTAAATAAATGAAAAAAACTTATATTGGCATCGATATTGGAACAACCTCAATTAAGTTATCTTCAATGGATAATCAAATGAATGTCGTTCATGATGTACAGTATATGTACGAATATCTTACTCCTCATAAAGATTGGGCAGAAATCCATCCTGATATCTGGTATGAGATCGTGTTGAAAGGTTTGAAGGAAACCTTTCAACACATTGATTCTCATGATGTTGCAGGAATTGGAATTACAGGTCAGATGCATACGACCGTGTTTGTAGATAAAGACGGTCTTTCTGTTCGTCCAGCCATTATGTGGAATGATGCACGTACAAAAAGGATGATCCCTAAAATCAGGGAGAAGCTATTAGAGTCATCAGAAACTGCGCATATAGCAAAAATTGTGTCTACTGGTAGTCCATTAGCAAATTTATTGTGGGTCAAAGAAAATGAACCGGATAACTTTGAGAGTATAAATAAAATATTAATTGCAAAAGATTATTTAGTATTGAAGCTTACTGGTATTTATTCGACAGATTATTGTGATTCATCGACCTCATCTCTCTATGATTTGAATCACGATGAGTGGTCCAAAGAGGTGCAAGAACTTTTTGGTTTCAAAAAAGATATTTTTCCAGAAATTAATTATTCGTCAAAAATTGTAGGAAATTTAAGTGAGGACTTACGTAAACGATTAAACTTAGATAGAGATGTACCTGTTGTTGCTGGGACAGGAGATAATGTTGCATCTGCAATCGCAGCAGGATGTTTTGAAGAGAATCAACCTTTGATTTCATTAGGTACTTCAGGGGTAGTTGTCATACCGAATAGCAATCACCAATTAAAAGGAATTGGAAAAAATGTTGTTGTAAAAATTCAAAAAGACGATAACACAATTATTACGCAAGGTACTGTTCAAGCAGGAGCGAAGGTAAACAGTTGGTGGATGAATAAGATATTGCATACCAATCAATTTATAGAAGAACAAAACAATATTTCCGCTGAACTTCTTGGAAAAAACGAGGTTTTATTCTTTCCGCATTTAAGTGGAGAAAAAACAATTTATGCTCGTCCTGATTTGCGAGGTGCATTTATAGGATTAAGCTTAGAAACAACTAGAGAAGAGATGTATTTGGCGGTATTGGAGGGATTAGCTTTCGGTATCCGGCACTTATTTGAACTAATGAGAAACGAAGAAAAGCCCAAATACTTTACAATAGTTGGCGGTGGCTCTAAAAGTGAACTTTGGGTTCAAATATTTGCGAATATCTTAAATACACCAATCAGACGTGTGAAGAGTGCTCAAGGTGCTGTTAATGGAGCGGTTGCTTTAGCAGTTATCGGTTTAGAAGGTCATTTGAACTTGAATAATGCAGAAGTTCAAATGATTGATCCATCTGAAAGTATCGCAAATGAGTACGAGCAAAGATATAAAAAATATCTTGGACTTTCCGAATTGATGATTAAATTCACGGAAAAGGAGAGCTGAGAAATGAAGCAGTGTTTAATTTGTCAAAAGCCGTTAAAATGGATCAAATTTAAATGTCTAGAAGGACATGTTTGTAAAGAATGCTATGAAGTTGTTAGTATAAGTTTTTCCCAAACTATCACACAAAAAACAAAGGCTGAGTTAATTAAGATATACGAGCAACGAACTACCGATTATTTTTCAATAGAATTTGAAACAACACGAGCAATCGGTCAGCTTGTTTTATTTGATGACAATAACAAAAAGATATGTTTACCTAATCATACAAAGTATACTCGTACCCCGTTGGAACCGGAGTATTACGACTTCTCTGAATTGGTTGAATACAGGGTGATTTTGAAACAACACATGAAAAAAATTGACAAAAAGGAAAAGATGGTTGGTACGATTGAAATCCAGCTAACATTTAACAATAACCTTTCAAGAAGTATTTGGTTGATCCCGAACCCAATTCAAGTTGACTCTATGCCATACAAAACGATGCAGTCATTAGCAAAAAAAATAATTGATGAATTGGACAGAACGAAGGGTGGTAGTGAATATGTTAGCCGAACTTAACAATGTTCTTAATGAAACAAGAAAAAAATGAATACGCAGTAGCAGCGTTTCATAAGCGTAATTTAGAAATGATTCGAGCTGTAATTCAAACAGTAGAAGATTTAGATGTGCCTGTTATCCCTCAACACGTAGAAGTCAATGATAATTTACTCCTTTGGAAGAAATTGGCTCGATTATGGTTACTATTCACAGTCAAATTTCATACTGCATTTTTTTAGGGTCAAAAGTTATTCACAAGTGGATAACTTTTGACCTTTTTTCGCTGTCCACAGATTGAAATCTGTGGATGCATATGGGTTGAAAATGTGATAAGGTAGCCTTTGAAGGGAACATAAAACAGATTTTTTGAAGAGGAGTACGACACATGGCTGGCGGAAATTATCACAATCAACTTTACAACGACTATGTCACTTTAACGGAAAAATATGAAATGCTCATTGCCGAACTAAAAAAAACAAACCGCTCAGCATAAAGCTGATTGGGAAGAGATGCAACGATTAACTAAACAGATTGAACAAAAGGATAAAATGAATGACCAACTCATAAAAGAAAATATAGAACTAGCCAAACAGGTGGAAGTTCTCATAAAAGAAGTCGCTCGTTTGAGTCAAATCAATGGAATGGATAGCACCAATAGCGGTTTACCTACCAGTCAAACTCCGATTCAAAAGAAAAAACATGTGCCCAATAGTCGTTCCAATTCAAAGAAAAGTAAAGGTGGTCAGCTAGGACATAAAAAACATAAGCTCAAGAAATTCGATGATCAAGAAATCAATGCGTATGAGGAACATAAAGCCGTGGAATGTCCGCATTGTCTAGGAACAGTTGAAAAAATTGTTGATGGAAAAACCAAGGATGAATTTGACTATGAGGTCGTCCTTGTCAAAAAACGCCATTGTTTTCCCGTGTACCAGTGTACGAATTGCCATAAGAAAATACACACGCCCATTCCAGTCCGTTTGAAAGAAGAAAATCAATATGGTCCACATGTTCAAGCTATGGCACTTACTTTCATAAATGAAGGAAATGTGAGCATCAATAAAACACAAGAGATGATCAAGGGATTTACGTTTGGCGAGATTGTTCCAAGTGAAGGCTATCTAGCTAAATTACAACAACGGGCTGCCAGAACATTAGCCGCTTTTTCGGAAGAGATGCGCAAGCATCTCCTCACACAGTCGCTGATTCATTGGGACGATACGGTCATTATGGTCAACCAGCATCGTGCTTGTCTGCGCTTTTATGGAGACGAACACCTTGCTCTCTATAAAGCACATATGCAAAAGAATAAAGAGGGAGTCGTTGAAGATCAACTTTTGACTTTACTTAATGAGAACACAACCGTCATGCACGACCACCTCACGATGAACTATAGTGAAGAGTTCTCCTTTACAAATGTCGAGTGCAATGTGCATTTACTGCGAGATTTGCGTAGCTGTGTAGATAATACCCAGCATCGTTGGGCAGACGATCTCGCACAGCTAATCGGCGACACACATAAAAAGAGAAAACAACTGATCGCCGATGGTGTAGACGGTTTTTCTTTTCTGGAAACAGATGCTTTCTTTATAAAGCTGGACGAGTGCTGGCTTTTAGGTGATAAAGAAAATAAAAAAGACGATCACCTTTATTACGCAAAGAAAGAACGGGCTTTGCTCAATCGTCTAATGAAATACCGGATGGAGTACTTTTATTGGGTGATAAACTTCGACGTTCCCTTCTCAAACAATACCAGTGAACGTAGTTTACGTGGTGTGAAGTCAAAGATGAAAATATCTGGACAATTTCAGTCTATTACATCCGCACAAAATTATGCGACCATTCGGACTTATGCAGAAACCTGCAAACGACATGGTTTGAATATTGTGGACGCTTTGGAGCGAGTCGTACATGGCAAACCATATACACTGAGGGAAATTTTAACCAAAAAATAAACCGATGAAAAAATCGGTTTATTTGTCATGCCCAGAATTAGGGGGCTGTGAATAGTAACCGATTATGATCGATTACGCCAAAAAGAGCAGTGTGCCAGTAGTTGTTCATTTAGATCACGGAAAAAGTATTGAAGCCATAAGAAAAACAATTGAAATAGGTTTTATATCAGTCATGATTGATGATCAGAATGTGATTTTGAAACAAATGTTGAGAAGACTAACGAGGTACCAAAGAGGTTGTCTAACTTGCTTAAAGCAATGACGTAAGTGTGGAAGTTGAACTTCATGTATTCACTTCTTCTCGGAGGATGGAGAAGGACCGGAACCCGATAATGATCTTGTAGGAAAAATGATATCTATACTGATTCAAATTTGGTAAAAAGATTTGTTGAAGAGACAAATGTAGATTGCTTAGAGATTGCATACGGAACAGTTCAGGGTATCTACCTTAAAGAACCTAATTTAGATTTAAGAAGAATCAGAGATATTTATGAAGTTACTAATGTTCTTCTGGTAATGCATAGAGGATCAGGTGTGAGTGAAGCTGATTATCTAGAAGCGATACATAATGGGATAATAAAGATCAATTATTATATCTATTCTTATGTTAATGTTTTTGAAAATAATCTATATTTATGGTAAAATATTACTGCTCAAGCGAAAGGCTTTGAGGATATGGATGAATTCTTGTCAAGCATTCCACATCTTAGAACACCAACATCGAGTAGAGTTGCTGATAAGATAGTTGCAAGTATGTCACAAGTCATACTTTCAATATCACCTTCCAATATTATTTGTATAATAATAATATACAGGGTAAATGAATTGCAGTCGCATTGCGGAAAGGAATTCATGCTTAGGGGTCTAATTAATAGCTGCAGTTAAATGGCCTCCTAAGCTCACCCCAATGGAGAAAAATCAAATTAAAATTAATAAAAAAAAATATTATACAAAGCCATACCCCCATTTTGACTCTCGAATTCCTTTTAATAAAAAAGTAATTAAGTACTTATCCAATAGTGATAACATATCTTCGCACAGTTTCTACCCATTTATTCATTACACTAAAAAAACAAGAAAATATAGTAAAAAGAACCGAACTTCAACCGAAAAGACAAGAGAAATTTATTATGCTAGTCATTTTGATGGCTATGTACTCAAATATTATGGAGAATTATTGAATGATAAATATAATAAGTACTGCCGTCAAAATGGGATTGATGAGGTTTCTATAGCATATAGGAATAATAAGCATGGTAAAAATAATGTTCATTTTGCTTCGGAAGTTATCCGAACTATATCAGAATTAGGCCAAGCCTTTATCTTTGTATCTGACTTCACTAGTTATTTTGACAACTTGGATCATATTCTTCTAAAGGAACGGTTATTACGTGTTTTAGGAGAGAATTCTAATGAACTATCTCGGGATTGGTGGACCATTTATAAAAATATCACCCGGTTTAGTTGGGTTGAAAAGACCGATATTGAGGAGTACATATTAAAAACAAAAGGTGTTAATTTAAAGAAGATCTCTAAAGATCAGGTTGACCGTTATTTTTCACCAGATGAATTTAGAGAGTTTAGAAAAGTTATAGGGATTAAGAAAAATAAAACTATAAAGGGGATACCACAAGGCTCACCTATAAGTGCAGTTTTAGCTAATGTTTATGCAATTGATCTTGATTATGAGTTGAATCAATATGCCTTGCAATTTGGAGGTTTGTATAGGCGATATAGTGATGATATAATCCTAGTTTTTCCATTAGAAGAACTAAAAGATTATAAAATAGAAAAACTTATTGAATTTATCACTTCGATAGTAGAGCAAAATAAAATAGAAATGGGTACTGGTAAAACGAATTCCCTATTCTATATAAATAATAGAATATATTCGGATTCGTTTTTAAAAAAGAAAGGGAAACTTGACTACTTAGGGTTTGTATTTGATGGGGAAAATGTAAAAATACGTGAGAAAAGTCTATACAAATATTATCACCGAATGTATAAGAAAATTGACTCTATAAGAAGAGCTGAAGCAAAAAAAGGTAGAAAGGTAGGAAGAAAGAAGTTATATCAGTTGTATTCCCATCTTGGAAGAAAGTATAAAGGTTATGGGAATTTTTATTCCTACGCAGAAAAAGGACACACCATATTCAATAAAATTGATAATATTGAAAGTCAAATTTACAAACAAGTAAAAAAACATTGGAATAAAATCCATAAGAGGTTGAAATAATTTGATAAATCATATGCAGATTTAAAAAATAGGAAAGAAATATATAATTGGGATTAGTAATAGGTGCTGCTTAACAAACAAAAAATCAACTAATATTTGTCGATGATTTCTTTCTCCCTTTTGGTGGAAAGCAGAAGAAAAGTACGCTGAAGCTCTAAAAACTCTATGAAGGGTGAACAAGCACTTTATGATAGAATTGCACTTGGCTCCCTCATCATTCAACAACGTTTGGGACTGGGTGAACGAGAAACCGTTAATCAGATTATGGAAAATCTATATCTTCAATATTTCATAGGGCTTCCTTCATTCCAATAAAAAGCCCCGTTTCATCATTCGTAAATGACCCATTTTTGAAAATAATTCTGTCCGAATATCATTAATGGAGTCAATGAATGGATAGTCATGGAAGGACAGAATCAAACGGGCATCAAAACAAAGATGAAGATAACTATTCTTATCTTAATAAGACCTAAACAGATAGCAATGATTCCGATACTAAAAAATCATGGAAAACTGGTTCTTGATGCAACATGTGCACGGGCTCATATTTCCTATCCCACTGATATTAAACGATTGAACGAGGCACGTGAAAAACTAGAGTATATCATTGATGTTTTGCATGAGCCATTGAAAGGAACCTTAGAATCCTCCAACTTTTGACAGTGGAAAGCCATTTATACAAACAACTTTTGGTTAACTGAGTAAGGACACTCTGGATTGACGATCGAATTATCAGCATATCTCAGCCGCATGTACGTCTCATTGTCCGTGGTAAAACAAAGGCAAGTGTTGAATTTGGCTCTAAAGTATCCATTAGCGTAGTAAATGGCTATTCAATAGTTGAAACATCTGTCATGAGATAATTTCAATGGAGGAGCCACAACTATTGCCCTAATACATTTTCAAAGAATGCTTCTGTTGATACTGTGAAATACTACGCTACAATCCAAATTACATTATTTCTATATGCATTTTCAATCGTCTTTATGGATAATTTACGAAGCAATAATTGCTTTTTTGAAGCCTTTGCTGCATTCCATATCTAAAATGAAATATAAAGCATCACAAGGATGCTTTATATTAGTAGTTAAATTATTAATCTTTGTTAATTTAATTAGTCAGTTTACTTCAGTTCCTTGAAGTTGACTGCTCTGAATTTTATTGAGGATTCTTGTAGATGACCCTTTTAGGTTAAAACATTCAACATAATCCCTTATCGGTCGTTTGATATGCTCAACTACGAATCGTTGCCCGTCAATATTTACCTTTCTTAAATTTTCATATAACTTATCTATTTCTGCTTTTACTTCATCAATGTTAAATGTATAGTGACCAGCAATATCCAGAATTTCAAGAGATAAAGTATCATCTTTCATAATTTCTTCGACAGATAAATTAACTTGATCTCCCTCCATCCATTTTCTCCACCGTTCACTCTTAATTGCATGAATTAATAAAGTTTCTTTCACTCTAGAAACATCTTTAATTAAACCCTGTTTGGCTAACTGTTGTTCTACTTCAGCTAATTTTAAATAAGCTCTTGTTTCTTCAGTTCCGTACTGTGGTGCAACGTTGGTTGCTGTAATATTTGAAGGAATATGCTCTAGTAAAGTAACATCATCTAAATAATCACCGTTATGTTCCTTTAGGCCAACGCCATATTTTTTTGCCATCTGAGCTAACTCAAAAGCATTTTTAAAGTTAAATTTACCAGCTTGGATCGTTCTTCTTACAAGAGTTCCCGTTTGACCAACAATAAATGTCGGCATAGGTAACCCTTTTTTCCCTAATTCTTCTTGTAAACGAAGAATAAAGGTTTCATAGACTTCGGTTGAAGTTAATCCGCCATTTGTTTCTTCCGTACCTACTTCATATCCGATTTCAGGTAAATTTCTAGACTTTCTTTCTTGTTCGCAATATTCAATCAGTTCAACAGTTCTTTCAATTACATCCTTAAGTGGTACGACCTTTCCTCTTTCAAATGGATCTTTTGTAGGGTCAATCATTAGTAAATCAAACCCTGCTTCAATATCTGCTAAGTAAGACTTTTTACCAAGTTCCATCGCTTCTTTTACTGGTAAATGTGCATTTCTTTCGTTATCTCTTTGCCAAGGTCCTCCATGATCCCGACATACATAATATAGTCCATCAAAATTAACATCTTTAGCCATATTACGTATGGCTTTTACAAAAGTTTGTTGATTCCAGCTGTTGACGTAACCTCCACCTAATTCATCCATATCGACTTGGTTACGACTTGCGATAAACATTAGTGGAAAATCGTAATCTCTTGCTAGTTCAAAACTTGCCTGTAGTAAGTTATGAGACATTGGTCCTATCCCTAGTAATGTTGTACTTTTTCCTTCATTTTGTAATTCCAATAATGCTTTTACTACTGATTTAATTGGTGTCTTTTTCAATGTATTTCACCCTTTTTATAAATTTTAATATGAGTAGTTCTGTTCTGAATTAACAAATATTTAGGAAAATTAATCATATATTTTGTTAATTATTTCACAATATCCTATATCCTGTTGTTTAAAAGTTGTACATTCTTATACTTTCCTAACATTGTCCTTCTTTGAAAATGATGCGCAATAGATGAATTTTACCCTTCAATTTTTGGTTTTGTTAAATGAAGATATAGTGCTGTTACTAAAGACCCTACTAACATTGCGATAACATACCATAACTTACCATTAACTGCTCCAATAACTATTAATCCACCATGTGGTATTAAACATTCTACACCTTGAACCATACCAATTGCTCCACCGACAGCACTTCCTATAATGATTGCAGGCAAAACTCGTTTTAAATCTTTAACTGCAAATGGTATTGCACCTTCCGTAATCCCGATTAATCCCATAAATCCAGCTGAAATACCTAAAGCCTTTTCTTCTTTTGTCCACTTATTTCTTGAGATAAACGTCGATAAAGCTAATCCTAATGGTGGTATTGCAACTGCTATTCTGTGGGCACCATTTGGTTCAAATACACCTTCTGCCATTAATGCCAATGTAAAAGCAGTTACCGTCTTATTAATTGGTCCACCCATATCAATGGCTGTAAATGCCCCAACAAGAATACCGAGAATCAAAGCACTACTACCATTAACTGAGGATAGTAGAGAAACAATTCCATCTACCAAAAACCCTAAAGGAGTTGCCAGAAAATAAATGTACGTAATACATATAATAAACACTGTAATAATTGGAATAATAAGGATAGGCATAACCGGTTTTAATTGTGTTGGTACTTTCCAACCTTTTACCCACTTAGCCAAATACCCTGCAAATATACCTACAATCATTGCCCCTAAAAATCCAGTTTTAACTTCATCAGCTCCCACTGGGGTATTGGCGATATATCCTGCTATCATTCCTGGTATTAATCCTGGCTTTCCTGCTATTGAGTACGAAATATACCCTGCCAAAATAGGAATCATCATAGCAAATCCTGCAGAGCCGATGACATTTAGATTCTGCAAAAACTCATTTTTGACAACAAGCCCCTGATCCGTCTGATTTCCTGAAGCTAATGCAATGGCTAAGAAAATACCACCAACAACTACTGACGGCATCATATAGGAAACTCCGGTACTAAATGCTTTCTTTAAATCACTTCCAATTGTTTTCCAAATTTCTGCCATTATTTTCTCCTTCTTTCTTATATTTTTTCTGCTTGATCAATCACAGAAGATACATCTTTTAGTAAAACAGAAGGATCCATTGTAAGGACTTTTCCTTCATCCCTTTTTTCATCGAACCTTTCATCGCCTTCAATTCCAATAGATACTGCCAAGATTACGGCATCAGCTTCTGCAATTTCTTCCTCAGTTAATTCATTTTCAATTCCCAGACCGCCTTGTGTTTCTACTTTTATCTCGTAACCTCTTTTTTTACATTCCTTTTCCAGTGCCTCCTGAGCCATATAAGTGTGTGCAATGCCTGTAGTACATGCTGTAACGGCAACTAATTTCATAATAATCATACCCTTTCATTTCCATAGATTTATATGTGTGTTAAATTTTAACTTCCTTATTGATCGAATTTAATAAATCATAAGTCTCTTCAACAGATTTACAATTAAAAAGTTTTCTTCTAAAATCATCGTCAATCAACTTCCTACTTACTTCAGAAATATATTTTAGATGTATCTTATTGCCATTTTTTTGGGGGACGCCTATTAAGAATATATATTGAACTAAATTCGGACTGTCCTCATCCCAGTGAAATGATTTTTTAGTTTTCATGTAACCTATAAAAGGTTCAATTACGGTATCAGATTTTCCATGCGGAATTGCTATATTAAATTCCATCGCTGTTGATACTTTTTCTTCTCTTTTTTTTACTTCTTTCAGGAATAACTCATGGTCAAAAATAAGTCCATTTTCCTCTGCCTTATTTACTAAGTACTGTAAAGCCTCATTTTTATTATTAACTTCAACATCTAAAAATATCATCTGACTATGAATCAACTAATGCACCCTCCTAATAGTCCAATAAATTGCTTTTTATTAGAGTTTAAAAATACTTGATCAACAATTTCTCTATCATCGATTAAGTTGTAGATTTCTCCTAAAATTTCCTTTACATTTTTTATATCTTCCTTTGCTATACATACGAAAAATACAACGCGAACATTCTGCTCATCACTCCACTTAATTGGTTTTCTATTAACAATGACAGCAATTACAGTTTTTTTTACATACTGGGGGTTGCCATGTGGTACGGCTACACCAGTAGGTAGATTAGTACCACCCATTTTCTCCCTGTTTATCAAACTGTTTTTATATTCAATATCAACATAACCATCCTTGTATAATCTATCGGTTACATCATTGATTAACTCTTTGAATGTATTGTATTGACAGTCAAACTCAATATAATTTTCGTTTGTAAATTTTTGTAACTTCATTAGGCTGCAATTTGCTAATTTTTCTTTACTGTCTTTTTCTTTTAAGACAAACGTTGAATTGTAAAAGTTCAGTATGTTTTGCATATCATCATCGTTAATTAGTGGTGAAACAATTAGAGTTGGAATATTCTTTACCTTAATATGCGCTGTTGAAATAATAAAATCTATTTCGTTAAAATTGATTTTATGCATATCATCAAATGATGCAACCTCAAATATATTGACAGGAGGGAGAATCTTTTTGACTCTATTTAATAGTAAACCTGATGTCGTAATACCTGTAGGGCATACGATTAATACTTTTTTGCTAATTTGCATTCTATCTAAAGCAGATTGAAAGTAAATCATTAAAAATCCAATCTCTTTATCAGTAAAATGAATTCCTAATTCCTCTTCAAAACTACTCATTACAAACCAAGTGATATCATACATTAATCCAAATTCATTCTTAATTTGAGTAAGAAAGGGATTTTCAATAATGATATTATTCTTTAAGCGATACACCATGGGGGGGAAGTGTTTTGCTAATTGATTTTTAAGTACATTATCAGCTGCAAAATCTATTTTTAACATTTCACTCAGCCTAGTTAATGCCTTTTCTATAACTGGTAAAAATTTTATTTCTATTTCTTTCTTAACAATTTTGTTTGCTTCTGCATGTTTGTTGAAATACTGAATGTCGCCTTTGGAAAATTTTATACCCAAGCTATTAGATATTTGGCTCAGTAGTTCGTTTTTCTCATGGCTTAATACTTTGCTGCTATGAATTTCTTCTGTTTCCTCAATATGATGTCCTTTTGAAGAACGGTATGATAAAACAATGAGTCTATTTAATACATTATATAAATAGCTTTCAGATATCTCTTCCAAATGAACTTTCACAAAATCATATAAAATCTTTTGGCAAGTTTGAACTAGAATTTCACCATAATATCTTTTAAATACGGAATGTTTTTGTTGATGATTTCCCAAAAACATTTCATTTTTTTTCTCAATTTGGTCAACGAAAGAATTAAATAAAACAAATGTATTTTGAAATTGCTCTTCAGATCCATCTACTCTAGTTCCACGCATATCACTGATTAGTTGTACAGTAGTGCTATTTAAAAAATTTTCTTTTATATATAACAGGTCTGCATGAATAGAACTTTTACTAACAAAAAAATAATCTGATAAGTTTTGAAAAGTAACTTTACCACTATTGAACAATAGCAATTCAATAATTTTAACTCTTCTTTCTTTTACACCATAATTAATATTTGAAACAGTTTTATCTTCTCGATTTGATTCCTTTTTTACTGGAGTTGAATGTATCTTTATTCCCACCCCCTGCTTCTTTTCAATATAGAACCCATATTCTTGACTTACTTGGGCTACCTTTTCTAAATCTGAGTAAATAGTCCTTTCAGAAACATTTAATCTTTTTGCAAAATACTTAACCGGCTTTGGATCTGTTTCCTTTATAAGCATATTCATTAAACTTATTTGGCGATCTATTAATACCATCCTAACCCCCTCCATTAACTCTACAACAAAGTGTTCAAATCTAAGATAATTCATAAGATGGTTTTGGCATCGCTTACAGTTGTTATTGTAGTTTTCAAAACCATTTTCGTAAAATACATCCCATTTCAACAAGTTGTTGAAAAAAATCAAAACACACACTCACTAATGTAGCGTGTAAATTATAATATCATAAGTTCAATTACTAAGATAAAAAATAAGGAATCGAAATTACCTTGAAACAAAATTAATATTTTGATAGCGTAATAATGAACTTTTATTATTATATTATAAAAATAACGATCATTCATATAAAACGAGAGGAAGTGTTTTATAGATGACAACAATCGCATTTGATCTTGATGATACATTGTATGACAGAACGCAACCTTTAAAACAAGCCCTTTTAGAAATTGATGAAGCGAAATCTCTCCCTTTTCATAAATTTCTTAACGTTTTTCAACAAAATAGTGATATTGCCTTTGAAAAAGTGAAAGATCATATTTGGACACTAGAAGAATCACACATTTTCAGAATTAGAAATACGCTTCATCAACTGGGAATTGATATAAGCTTAAGTAAGGCACAAAATTTCCAAGACCAATATAAAAAAAATCAACAACAAATTGAGCCCTTTCCATGTATCGTAGAAATTTTAGAATTTCTTCAGACAAAAAATATACAAACGATAATAATTACAAACGGTCCTTCAACTAGCCAAAGAAATAAGATTAATAATCTGGGATTACATAAATATTTTACTCCAGAACAGATTATTGTTTCTGAGGAAGAGAATATTGCTAAACCGGATATTGGAATTTTTAGATTGGCTGAAAGTAGGTTTAAACTTGATAGAACCAAAACATGGTTTATAGGTGATAGCTACGTTAATGATATTGTTGGGGCGGCTAACGCTGGTTGGAATACAATATGGTTTAACCGTAATTACAAAATAAAGAATGAAAAAACAAATTTTTTGAAAACAAAAACAGTATTTTCTTCATTAGAATTAAAAGATTACCTTTTCAATATGTTTAAGTAATTAAAAATTTAATTGTATGCCTGTTGTTAAATTTAGTGAAGGAATCTAGCATTACAAAGATAAATGAAGAGGAGAGATTTTAATTTTAAAGCGGAATGGCAAACTAATTTCAGCTTGCCATCCGAATTTTTCAATCCATTTTACTTGTCGTAAAGGGACATTTCCTATTTATTGCTTTTCCATGAGTAATTTATTCCAGTTTATTATCGTTTTCTACCATTATTCATTGCTCGTCCCTTTCCTGGCCAAACACAGGTAAACAAACCGCTTATTCCTTCCCCAACTGCTCCTTCAATGCGGCCAGTACTTCCCGCTTCCAGAGTTTCACGGTTGAGTAACCCACACCCAAATTTTCTGCGATTTCAGTTAGTTTGTGACCTTTCATAAAATGCAGGTCAATGAATTGTTGCTGTTTTGGCGGTAGTTGTTTGATTATGTCTTGCAGGATCCAAGTTTCGTCGCTTTCGTTATCGGCTGTTTCGTTTGCAATCTGGTTCCAGCCGACATCATCCGGTTGGTGTTCGTGTTCGTCTTTTTGTATTTGCTTCCGGAGTTCGGTAAGGATTGAGCCGCGAATATAGTGATAAGCGTAGGTTGTCAAGGATGCCTTTTCCGGATCGTATGATTGATAGGCCCGCCACAAGCTGATTAAGGCAATTTGATAATACTCCTCATGGTTTTTGTAAATATGCAAGCCGCGTAAGATGGAGCGGATAATCGGTTGCATGCTCGCTACTAATTTTTCAAACTCATAATCTTTGTCCTTCATCAAGTACCCTTTCCGAAAGACGCGCCTTTCCAATGTATTCCCGGGTACCTATAACGTAATGAAAAAAGACGATTCTGACAAAGAGATTTTAAATCAGTTTTACCTGATTTTTACTATGTTTAACTGGATTTATGGTGCGTATAGTAGTAATTTTAGTTAAGTTAGTGGCAATTATAGCATTTTTATCCGCAATTTTAAGTTATTGTTTTACTTCTATTTTTACCTGATTTTAGTAAAAAACGCTTAGGGTTTCTCCCCAGAAATTGATTTCAGGTCCGAAGTTTTGTTTTGAAAACATTTAATATATCGATTTTCCAAGTGCATTTCTGTTTGTGGCATGTCTGCTATGTTTCTGTATTGTCTGTTAGTTCAATATATAATTGCATTAGGTGATAAATTTATGGATATCGGTAAAAGAAATATAAACATCAGAAAAGGAAAAAATATGCAGGCAAATATACTGGCAAAGTAGGCATTTATTTCACAGTTATATCTGGGTAATATTGATAACAGCAGGACTACACCTTTTTTGAATAAACTGACGACCATTTGTGATGCTTTGGGAATAACACTGGCAGAGTTCTTTGGTTATGAATCGGAGCTAACACCGGATTTAATGCGGCTATTGGAAAACATGAAAAAACTAACGGAAGAAGAACGGAGCCATCTGGCAGATTTCATTGAGGAAATTTTGAAGCGAAACTAGGGACAGGTTGAGACCACTTAAAAACTGTTCAAATCAATTCATTTGCACGTTACGTAATGGATTAGTCTGCTCTTAACCGACTAGATATCGGTAACTACATTGAAATTTTTCAGTAGGCTTCGGAAGGGTTCCTTGTTTCGGGGATATCGTTAATTAGTGGTTTAAATGTCGGAGTAAATGCTGCTGGCTTTAACTCACGAGTAAAGTGGGGAATTTGCAAGGAATCATTTTTATCGCGTTCATTTAATTGCTCATAAAAATCGCCCTTTCTTAAAATGTTTGTTTGGTCACTTACATTTTACTAGAAAGGGCGGTTTTTGTTTTTGTTGGAAAACGAAAAATAAGTGGCCTCCAAAAAGCTAAATCTATGATTAGATTATTGGACAGGATTTATGGTGCTTCAAAGTATAAAAATAACTGGTCAAAAACATTAGACAAGTTTTATTGTCTAGCTCCGGGTGCAACTACTGAGAAACTGGTCAAGCCTCATGACAAAATGGGCAAGGTTGGTTCCCTCGCTATCTCCTCGAAAATGGTAATTACATTTTCCTTGTCAATGCAGATTCAAGGAGGTAACTCAAAGTCCTGCTACTTGGCTTCAGTTTGTAGTTTGCGAATGGGGCGCCTTGAACTTTTTAGGCAAATGAAAGGCATCCTTTGATTCATATGTACCTCTTATCAAGAGGTGATGTTTATTTATATTTGTTCTTTGAATGAATACTTATTTCATATCATTTTCCTTTAAGTCATAAAATAGGTTTCAAATTTTGCACCCCACTTTAAAAATGTAATTGTTACAATAGAAATATGAAATGTAAGTGTTTGCAAACACACTAATTTCACTCCCCGGGGAGGGACAATGGATTGAAAGCAAATCGTATTAGTTTACTACATTCTTTGTTCTCCATTATTAATGAAAATGATGAAAGCGATTCGAATTATGTTTTGGCCCATTATTTTTTGGACCATTATCATGAGTTAGATCAATTGAATATTTACGAGGTAGCCGATGAGTGCTTTGTCTCAAGGGCAAGTATTCGAAGGTTTTGTAAATCGATTGGCTATGAAAACTTCCTAGACTTAAAGCATGAATTTTCTACTTATGATGATCGTTATCAATCATATATGAAGCATGCGAAGAAAGATAATTTTAGACAATCATTGACGAATGAAATAAATGAAATGATTAAAGAGTTGGACAGAAGAATGAATACGCGAGAAGTGTATAACATCGCAAAGCAAATTAAAGACAGCAGACATACCGTTTTTCTTACAACAGGAACTTCAGCAGGATTTGTAAAGGAATTTCAACAGTCAATGATTTTTAATAAAAAAATGATTTATTTAGTATCTGAACTATATTCAGACAATGAATTGCTTTTAAATTTATCGGAGGATGATTTTCTAATCACGATATCAAATACTGGAACTTTTGCATATGCTTCATTTCCATTAATTTCTGAAAGCAAATCACAAAAAACACTTATTACATTACGGAGAGATCCAATATTTAATGAGTGGTACGATAAAGTCTATCATCTGAGTGCTGAGGACAAATCAAAAAGTGACATAAATGTGTATGGAAAATATGGTGTAAGTTACATGTTGGATGTCATTTATAGTGAATATACTAAGAATTTTAATAATTGATAGGAGAAGATAACTATGTATTACAAAAATGATCCGCTATTTCCGAAAAATTTTATGTGGGGGGCATCGAGCTCTGCTTGGCAAGTAGAAGGAGCCGTAAATGAAGATGGCAGAACATCTGCAATTATTGATATAAATAGTAAAAAGAAAAAACCATATACAGATAATTCTATTACAGCTGACCATTATCATCGTTACAAAGAAGATGTAAAATTAATGGCCGAGGCAGGGTTTTCATCCTATCGTTTCTCAATTTCTTGGCCAAGAATTTATCCGGACGCAAGCGGAGTACCAAATCAAAAAGGGATAGAATTTTATAATAATCTAATAAATGAATTGAAAAAATATAATATTGAACCAATTGTAACCTTATATCATTATGATATGCCGGTTTGGGTAGATGAAATGTTCAATGGATGGTATGACAGAGGAATTATTGAAAAATTTGATGAATATGTTAGAACTTGTTTTAGGGAGTTTGGTGACCGAGTAAAATATTGGCTGTCTATTAATGAACAAAACATGCAAATTTGCTATGGAGAATGGTTAGGAGTATGTAAGAATAAGGACACTTGGTTTGAAGATAAATGGAAAGTAAACCATATTATGAATCTTTGCCATGCAAAAGCGGTTATAGCCTGTCATGAGTTAGTGGAAGGCGGAAAAATTGGTCCGGTTCCGGGATATGTACCGATTTATCCTTATTCAGCTAATCCGGAAGATCAAATTGCTGCAATGAATGCAGAAGAATTAACAGAAAAAGTATGGAACGATTTATATGCACATCGTAAATATAACGGGTTTATCCAAAGTTACTGGAAAGAAAACAATATTAATCCTGGCATTCAGGAAGGGGATATGGAATTAATTGAACAAGCTAAAATAGACTTTTTCGCATTAAATTGCTACCGTTCAAATACGGCAAAAGCTTGTGATATTAATGAAGAGCCACAAGAGTATTTATTAAATAAGTCAGGTGTTAAAGGTAATCTTATATTTCCTAAAGTTCCTGGACTCTATCAGCTTACGTACAATCCTTTTGTTGAATATACTGATTGGGATTGGGAAATTGATCCGGTTGCCATACGTTACATGTTACGTTATGTTTGGGATCACTATCAGCTTCCAATGATGATAACTGAAAACGGCTATGGTGCGTATGACAAAGTTTCTCCGGACGGTAAAGTACATGACCCTGAAAGAATTAAATTTTTACGGGATCAAATTTATCAAATGGGTCTTGCAATTATGGATGGATGTGAAGTAATATCTTATAATCTTTGGTCATTTACGGATCTTTTAAGTACAGGCAATGGAATGGCAAAACGCTATGGTTTAGTTTATATAAATACAACAGATGAAGAATTACTAGATTTAAAACGCATTCCTAAAGATTCTTACTACTGGTATTCAAATTTAATAAAATCTAATGGTAGAAATTGGGGATAGAGTTATGGACAAATACACAAAACTGATTGAAAAGTCTATAAAACTCCTTGGTGGAAAAGATAATATTGCAGTAGTAAATCATTGTGCTACACGTTTACGTCTTACACTTAATAACCCATCTTTGGCAAATGAGGAACAATTAAAATCTATTCCGGGAATAATGGGAGTTGTAAAACGGGAAAAAGAAATTCAGCTAATTATCGGAACTGAGGTAGGTAACGTCTATAACGAGTTTATCAAGTATGGAAATTTTAATGAAGGTGGAAAAATAAACGAAAAACTTGACAGTACAAGTAATTTAGAAGCTGGGAACGAAGGGAAACAGGAAAACACTGTGAAAAAAGTTTTAGCTACCATTGTGGACTTTATTAGTGGGACGTTCGTTCCCGTACTTCCTATATTAGTAGCTGCCGGTCTTGTATCAGCTGTTTTAAATATTGCTGTAACGTTCTTTGGTTTACCTTCAGAGGGCGGAACGTATGTAGTACTAACGGCTATTAATAATGCGGGGTTCTATTTCTTGCCTATCTTTTTAGGTTATAGTGCTGCTAGAAAAATAGGTATTAATCCGATGATGGGTGCTTATTTAGGAGCGATATTGGTTCATTCATCAATCGATAATGCGGAAGGCCTTGATTTTTTAGGGCTATCAATCCCGCAAGTATCCTATAATACTTCAGTTATTCCAGTTATTCTTGGTGTGTTATTTATGTACTATGTAAGTAAAGCAGTTGATAAAATTACACCGAAAGAAATTAAATTTTTTGCTCATCCATTAATAACTATTTTAATTGTCACACCAATTACACTTTTATTTTTAGGTCCTTTAGGAAATTTCCTGGGTGGTTATATAGCAGATGGTTTGAACTTTATAAATACGAAGCTTGGGTGGTTATCTGTTGGATTAATCGGGGCATTGACTCCATTACTTGTTATGACTGGTACAAACCAAGCGTTGTTCCCTCTTGTTTTTGCAGCTTTAGCAGACAACGGATATGATGCATTTGTTATGCCGGGTATGTTGGCAGCAAATGTGGCAGTTGGTGCAGCAGCTCTTGCTGTATATTTCAAGGTCAAAGATAAAGATGCTAAAGCGTTAGCATTGTCTTCCGGAATTACAGGTGTTATGGGTATTACAGAACCTGCAATATTCGGTATATTGCTAAGATTTAAACGGCCATTAATTGGTGCGATGGCAGGTGGTGGTATTGGTGGCTTATTAGCAGGTATTGTTCAATTAAAACAGTATGCAATTGTGTCACCGGGTATTGCTGCTCTTCCAACATTTATTCCAACAGATGGAGCTGGTTTAACTAGTAATTTCTGGTTTTCAATTGTAGTATTAATTGTTTCAGTTGTTGTGTCATTTGTAGTTACTTATTTGTTAGGGGTAAAAGAAGAAAAAACGGAAAAGTGATAAATCTAAATAGGAAAGAGTTTGTCTCTTTCCTATTAACATTATAAATTTGGCAGAAAGATACGAATTCGAAGTTATATAGATTAATGTTTGAAATAAATAATATGAAGGGGTTCGACATGACTAGTTACATTGGATATATAGGAACATACACAAAAAAGGAAAGTAAGGGGATATATCAATTTACTCTTGATACCGAGAAAAAAATGATTACAGATGTACAGCTTGCCGCTAAATTGGAAAATCCCACCTATATTGCAGTAAGTAAGGATAAAAGAAACTTATTTGCAGTAACAAAGAATGGTGAACAAGGGGGAATTACTTCCTTTTCAGTAGGGACTGAAACAGGAACGTTAACAAAATTAAATAGTATATTATTAGATGGTGCACCACCTTGTTATGTTTCTGTAAACAACATAAACAGTAAGGTATTATCGGCAAATTACCACACAAAAAAGCTAGTATCCTATAAATTAAACCAAGATGGTTCTTTTAATAATGAAATATCCATTGTAAATCATGAAGGTTCAGGACCTCATGAAAGACAGGAAAAGTCACATTTGCATTTTGCTGATTTTACTCCTGATGGAAAATATATCATTGTGGTTGATTTAGGGAGTGATCGTATAATCACTTATACGAATACGGATGATGAGTTAAATGAAGTGAATAGTTTTTCAGCTAAACCAGGAAGTGGACCAAGACATATTACTTTTCATCCAAATGGAAAGTTTGCATATGCAGTTACAGAATTAAGTTCGGAAGTAATAATGCTGTATTATGATGCAGAAGATGGCAGCTTTAAAGATATACAATATATATCAACAGTTCCGGAAGAATTCAGGGAGGGCAATGACGCTAGTGCAGTTGTAATTAGCTCGGATGGTAAGTATCTTTATGTTGGAAATCGTAGACATAGCAGTATTGCGATTTATAAAATTGATGAAAATAATGGTGAATTAACTTTTTTGGAGTGGACTCCAACAATGGGAAACTGGCCGCGAGATTTTGTTCTAGATCCAACTGAAGAATTTTTAGTCGCAACAAATGAAAAAACAGACAATATGACTTTGTTTAGTAGAAACAAAGAAACAGGAAGATTAACTCTACTTCAATTGAATATTAAAGTGCCTGAACCAGTTTGTGTAAAGTTTTTGTAGTCTATTATTTTAAATACTATTAAATACTTGTATAAAATAAAAGGATGTAAGAACATGTTAAAAAAATTATTTTCAAAATCAAATACAAAGTTGGAAAAAATCTATGCTCCTATTACCGGAAACATAATTCCATTGTCGGAAGTTCCAGATCCAGTTTTTTCAGAGAAAATGATTGGTGATGGAATTGCAATTATTCCATCTAGTGGTTCAATTGTTTCTCCTGTAGAAGGTGAAGTTATACAACTTTATCCAACAAAACATGCTATTGGAATAAAATCAGTTGAAGGAATCGAAATATTAATTCATATTGGATTAAACACAGTAGGATTGAATGGTGAGGGTTTTGAAACGTGTATAGAAGTGGGGAAACATGTAAATCCAGGAGATAACTTAATACATGTTGATTTGAAGTTATTAAAAGAAAAAAACCTAGACACTGTTACCCTGTTAGTAATTACTAATATCTCTGAAAAAAAGGTGAAAATTAATTCTTATGCTAGTGGCACTGTGAATTGTGGGGACCAATTGTTAGAATGTGAGATAGGATAAATAACATAGGAGATTAAACGAGCTTTAGATTAATTAGGGGCTGCTGTAAAGTCTAAGAAGGGGAAGGGTTTTTTAGTCTTTTATCGAAGTTAATTTTAATAGGGGAATAGTTTTTGTCAGATAATCGATTTATGTACAATTTTTTAGAAAGATTTTCCAAATGAATTTCAATATTTTTAGTTTAGGGGTTGTCCTAAAAAAGTTTTTTACCAGGGTACTTGAAAAAGTTTACACACTCGAAAATATTACTCAAGCGCTAACTTCCGACATTGACGGTCAAAAGAACAAAAACTCCCCTAAAACAGCTGTATAATCGTGTTTTTGAGGAGTTTTTTATTTTTTTGTAGATATGCATTTGTTCTTTTGTCTTTTTGACCATAAGCCGGGATATCCTTTAAATCAAGTGGTGATAAAATATCAGAAAAGACATCATCGGCTTTATTCTTTATAAAAATTTCTCTCTCATCAACGTTTAGCTTAGTGATTGTTGCACTTCGGATGGCGCCCTGTATTTTCTCCGTGGAATAATTTTTTCCCTTCTGATGAAGATAATATTCAAATAATCGTTGAATGACCAAAGCCAGATAACATATAACAAAGTGATCCAGAACAAGTTTTAAATGCCTACCATGAACTTTGGAAAATTGAAGAAATTTTCCGAGTACTAAGGAGTAATTTTGAAGCTCGTCCCATTGATTATGTCTATGATTACATTGCATAAATCTTTTCATATGATGGTTGTGTTGATAGAAGCTACGTTCAACAAGTCATGAGATAAATTTACCAATAAAATTTTTGCGAAAGTTGCGAAACTGCACAATAGAAAGTAATCCCCTTAAAAAAATTCATTGTTATGTAGTTATCTACAACATAAAAAATAAGTTATCCACATTTTTTAAAAATTAGGCAAAGTTGGTTTTGTTTGGCCTTTAATGTGGATAAATTCAAACGTAAAATTTTACCAATTGTGGAAAAGTCGTATTTCCACAACACTACCAAAAATTAATAAATTTACACCTCATAGCTGGACTACCCGTTAGGTTGAAATATTTTAGGTGAATGTGATATATTGAAATTAAAATTCGAAAATTTTATAATAAGATATACAAAGGTGTTCTTAGGGGTGAAACAAATGAAAACAACTCTAAAGTTTAAATATAAGTTCCCTGAAAACTTTAATCCCACTTACACAAATGGTGTATATGGGGGTATTGCTCCGCAGGGTGAAATTGTTATGAATTTCTTTTTTGAACGACCACCACTACCTTATGTAGAAAACCTCGAATTAGGTGAAGAAGGCCAAGCTGTAACACCACCAACTGTTATTGACCCTAATGATTTTGACTATAATGTCATTCGTTTTGTCTCTTCGGGCGTTATAATGAATTTAGACTCAGCAAAAGCAATCCATAATTGGTTAGGACAAAAGATACAAATATTGGAGCAAATGAGGGAGGAAAACCAATGATTGAAAAATCATATTTTACGCCTTCAGAACCGATATTTAATCCATTTATAGTTAAAGCAAATACATCAAGCAAAGTGAGTAGTTTATGGCAAATGCGGGTGAAGAATCGGATTGCCTATAATTACTCATCAACATTTACTAGTATACCCCAAAAATACATTGTTGAAGAAAAAAGGAAATCGATTAATCTGCAGAAATTAAAGGATCTAGAAAAACTTGAGTACAATTGGAACGGCAATGGGGCAGAACCGTTTACAACGGAGGTTTTGAACAACGCAAACTATATATATCATAATATAATTAGAGAACCCAAAATTTTTCCAACTGGTAGAAAAAGTATACAATTTGAGTATGAAAAGAATAATGGAGATTATTTAGAATTTGAAATTTTCCATGATCGAGTTGAAGTGTATATGGAAGTATCAGAAGAAGAGAAAGAAATAACCATCCCATTGATAAATGTTGTAAAAAAGGTAAACGAGGTTATAAATGAGTTTTTTGAATCCTAAAATAGATGAAAATGAATTTTTGTATCGAGCGATAAAAAAATCAATTCCAAATCAGTGGGATATTGAGAAAAATAGACCTTCTTCTGCACTTTTTAAAGATTCAAAAGGTGTTTCAGTCGATAGAGACGGAAATCGCAATAAAAGGGAAATTGTTACTAGCTTTTTAGAAAGGTTTGGACATACTGAGTTAAAGGCAATTGTAAATATTAGAGCAGGTCATTGTTATGAAAAGGATTGTAGCATACTATATAGACCTTTGGATGACAATCCTTTTCATGCAGAAATACACAATGGGAATGGTAAAGTTGAGCTTACAAAAGGTCAAGCAAGATTCCTTGCCAAGAATTGCACCATTGTAGAACAATATGATTTATAATATCTATAACTATTATTTTATTTTCATTGAAAAATTGGAAAATGAACGGGGATGATTTCCTCACCATCATGACTAAATATAATGGCCTAATTTGGCCTAACCTCTAGCCTGTTAATGTGATAAAGTGAACATAAAGAAACTGCCCCACTGAATGTAAATGTAACAAAATTTGAAAAGCATTCACACCTTTGGTTTATTTGTGGCAGCTGTTTTTCCGTCTTCAATTTCTCTCCAAGTTTTTTTATCTCTCTAGACGATCTAAACTAATATCCTATTAAGTTCAAAAACTTTTATTAAAGAAATTCTTAACTTGTAGTATCTGCCCAATATTCTTACGGTGTTGATGATAATCAATTAAATCCTGTTATATAATTGATATGCTGTTAATGTTAATTCGTAAAGCTGAAGAGAGTTACCCAAAATTCATGAAAAATGCAATGGGAATAAACTTCCATTAAGCACCTTAAATTTTTTATATTCTCTAAAAAGATAAAATAGGAACAGGGATTTTGTAATCTCGTTCCCATTTTTTATGCAAATTGACCTTTTACAAACTTTTGTCATTTTTTTCGACTAAATATATAGAAGAATTTAATATAATGAAAGAGATTAGTAATTTTTTGGAAAATTGGAGGGAGCAAGTGAAAAGTTTTCTATTTTAGCTCACCTTAACTGGCGGTATGGCCCCACATCAAGATTTTAGAGATTGCAAAGAGGAGACGGCATTAGTGGGGGATGAAGAGCCCCCAGCCGGAAGTTTCACTTTATCTATGATAACTACAAAAATCCTTTTACTGAAAGGAGTATGGGGAATGAGAATAGGAATACCTAAAGAACGAGTTGCCGGTGAAAGACGTGTTGCAGCAACTCCAAAATCCGCCATTCAACTGAAAAAACTTGGGTTTCAAGTTGCGGTTGAGACAGGTGCAGGTGAGGCGGCAAGTTTTACCGATGAACAGTATATCAGCTCCGGAGCAGAAATTGTCGAAGCTGATGATGTGTTTCAATGTGATTTAATTTATAAAGTGAATCCGCCTACCGAGGAGGAAGTTTCAAAGATTAAGGAAGGGGCAACTTTCGTCAGTTTCTTGTATCCGGCACAAAACGGCGCACTTGTTAAAGAGCTTTCCCAAAAAAACATCAATGTACTGGCAATGGACATGGTTCCGCGCATTTCACGTGCCCAATCAATGGACGCTTTATCTTCAATGGCTAATATTGGAGGATACAGGGCGGTTACAGAAGCACTTCATGCATTTGGACGATTTTTTAACGGGCAAATTACCGCTGCCGGGAAAGTACCACCGGCAAAAGTATTGGTCATTGGTGCAGGGGTAGCCGGGTTGGCCGCGATTGGAATGAGTAAATCCCTTGGTGCGATTGTTCGGGCCTTTGATACGCGTCTGGAAGTGGCGGAACAAATCGAATCAATGGGCGGAGAATTTTTGAAATTAAACTTTGCCGGTGAAGAAGATGGTTCTACTTCTACAGGATATGCCAAAGTCATGTCCGACGAATTCATTCAAGCAGAAATGGCTCTTTTTGCTGAACAGGCGAAAGAGGTTGATATTATTATAACCACCGCACTTGTTCAAGGAAAACCGGCACCTAAGTTAATTACGAAAGCGATGGTTGACAGTATGAAGCCGGGCTCGGTGATTGTTGATATGGCCGCTTCAAGTGGAGGTAACTGTGAATATACAGTGCCGGGAGAAATGATTGTAACTGCTTCCGGGGTGAAAGTGATTGGTTATACAGATTTGCCCGGTCGACTGCCTGCTCAATCGTCTGAAATGTATGCAACCAATCTCGTCAATTTAACAAAATTACTTTGCAAGGAAAAAAACGGCGAGATTGATATCAATTTTGAAGATGTGATTTTACGCCATATGAGTGTCGTAAAAGAAGGGCAAATTACCTTCCCGCCGCCGCCAATTCGTGTATCGGCGACGCAAACCTCGAAGAAAGAGACGAAGCAAGCAGAACCAAGCGAGACACCGGTTAAAGAAAAGAAACACCACTCCTTGTTAAAAATGGTATTTGGTGGGCTGGCAATTGTGTTCTTCCTATGGTTAGGTCAAGTTTCACCTCCTGAATTTTTATCACATGTAACGGTTTTTGCCCTTGCCATTGTAGTTGGCTATTATGTTGTATGGAATGTAACCCATGCTTTACATACACCGCTTATGTCGGTTACGAATGCCATCTCCGGTATTATTATCGTAGGTGCCTTATTACAGATGAACAGTTCCCTAACGTCGGTTAAAATCTTGTCTTTTCTTGGTATATTAATTGCTACGATCAATATATTTGGCGGGTTCACCGTTACTAAACGCATGTTAGAGATGTTTACGAAGAGCAAGGAGGTGTAATCAATGTCGCAAGGTTTAGTTACTGCAGCGTATATGATTGCAGGGATACTGTTTATTATGAGCTTAGCCGGTCTAGCGAAGCAGGAAACAGCAAAAAGGGGCAACTATTTTGGTATTTTGGGTATGGCGATTGCCTTGGTTACAACGATTGTAAGTATTGAACTTGATGTTGAAAGTATGGCATATATTTTGGTGGCTGTCTTAATCGGTGCGATCATCGGTATTCTTTTAGCAAAACGAGTCGAAATGACGGAAATGCCGGAATTAATCGCAGCTTTACATAGTTTTGTAGGATTGGCAGCCGTATTTGTAGGCTATAACAGCTTTATCGAGTTACTTTCTGATCATTCTTTTGTTGGATCTATGCTAATCATTCATTTAACGGAAATTTTTCTCGGTATTTTTATTGGGGCTGTTACCTTTACCGGTTCGGTTATCGCTTTTGGAAAACTTCATGGCAAAATTCGCTCCAATCCACTTATTTTACCATATAAAGATTTGTTGAATATTGGGTTGGTGCTTGTGTCTGCGGTTCTTATATTTTTATTTATTTTTGCAGGAGCTTCACAATCCGGGATTGTCTACCTTGCCATTATGACGGCGATTGCGTTATTTTTAGGCTGGCATATGGTCATGGCAATCGGCGGCGCAGACATGCCGGTTGTTATTTCCATGTTGAACTCATTGTCCGGTTGGGCGGCTGCGGCATCGGGATTTATGCTGTCAAATGATTTGTTAATTATTACCGGAGCATTGGTGGGGTCGTCGGGAGCAATTTTGTCCTATATTATGTGTCAAGGCATGAACCGGAACTTTTTCTCTGTTATTACCGGTGGCTTTGGAAATGAAGGAGCAAGCGGGGAAGCGGAAGAAATGGGTGATTACCGGGAAATCAGCCCGGAAGATGCAGCAGAAATGTTAAAGGGGTCAAGTTCTGTTATTATTACACCTGGTTATGGGATGGCTGTAGCTCAAGCGCAATATCCGGTGGCGGAAATTACGAAAAAACTCCGCGATCAAGGGGTTAACGTCCGTTTTGGTATTCATCCGGTGGCAGGGCGGCTTCCGGGTCATATGAATGTATTGTTAGCGGAAGCAAAAGTACCTTATGATATTGTTCTAGATATGGAAGAAATTAATGATGATTTTCCGGAGACAGATACTGTGCTTGTTATCGGGGCCAATGATACGGTCAATCCGGCTGCAATCGAAAATCCGAGCGGCCCAATTGGCGGGATGCCGGTACTCGAAGTTTGGAAGGCAAAAAATGTTATTGCTATGAAACGTTCCATGAGCGCGGGATATGCCGGTGTACAAAACCCGTTATTTTTCAAGGAAAATTCCTATATGTGCTTTGGTGATGCAAAAACAACCGCAGAGGCCATACTGAATGCGTTGTAGCAATTGAAATTAGATGTAGGGATCCAATGTGAAGGAGATAGTCGTTATGTGGTGAGGACTACAGTCTAAGTATGCGATATTTAATCCAATATGAATTCGATAATCATCATGTGACGAGGACTACAACCTAAGGCATGCAACATTTTAGTCCAATGTGAAGAGGCCACTGAAAAACAATTCGAATAAGCTCACTTAAACAATATATGGTAGGATAAATCACGAGAATACATCTAAATATGGTGGGTGTTTAGCAAGTATTCTTATAATTATTTAGCACTTTTTCAGTGGCCTCCAATATGAATTCGATATTCGTCATGATTGGATCAATGTTGGCGGGACGGTACAGCTTGCAGGCGAACCTCCAATATGAATTCGATAATCATCATGATTGGATCCCTTTAACGGCTTTCCGAAAGAAGTCTCCCATCCTCAAGGAATGTGAAGGTGCGAATAGCACCAATGAGTAGGTGGGAGATGAATTTCGGTTGGCTTTAGCCAAAGCTATTTTTCTAAGCCTTTTCTCAATAATTCAAGAATAGTCGCTGTTCTTGTAGAGAGGCCATTCTCTTTTTGGTATTGATCTAATTTCTTGATAATTGTTTTGGGCATACGTATTTCTACACGCTCTTTTTCAACATTTTTCATATTATCACCTCATAATTGATTGTACGGTTTTTTTACGATATAATCAATATATACGATATTTTTCCGTATAAAGTGAGGTGATTTGATATGACCAAGCAAAACAAAGCCTTCAAGTTCCGCTTATATCCAAATAAAGAACAGGAAGAGTTATTGTCAAAAACTTTTGGTTGTGTTCGCTTTGTCTATAATAAGATGTTAGCTGAACGCAAAGAAACGTATGAAAAATTCAAAGATGATAAGGAAACTCTTAAAAAGCAAAAGTTTCCGACACCAGCAAAGTACAAAGATGAATTTCCATTCTTAAAAGAAGTGGATTCTTTAGCTTTAGCAAACGCACAGATCCATTTACAAAATGCTTATAAGAACTTTTTTGAAGGTCGTGCGGAGTTCCCTAAATTCAAAAGTAAAAAACACAAGCAATCCTATACAACCAATATGGTCAATGGAAATATTAAGATTGAAGATGGTCATATCAAATTACCAAAGTTCAAAAAGCCGCTGAAAATGAAGCAACATAGAGAAATCCCCGCTGAGTATAAAATCAAATCTTGTACTATTTCTAAAACAAAGACAGGCAAATACTATATTTCGATTTTGACAGAATATGAGAAAGAAACTACTACAGTAAACATTCAACATGTGGTTGGATTAGATTTTGCTATGGATGGTCTGTATGTCGATAGTGAAAAGGGTAAGAGAGCCAATTATCCTCGTTTCTATCGACAAGCATTGAAAAAATTAGCGAAGGAACAACGTATTTTGTCACGCAGGAAGAAAGGTTCTAATCGTTGGCACAAACAGCGACTGAAAGTAGCGAACTTATATGAAAAGGTTGTAAACCAACGAAGAGACTTTTTACACAAATTGTCCCATCATCTTGCAAGCAAGTACGATTGTGTTGTTGTCGAAGACCTCAACATGAAGGGAATGTCACAAGCCCTACATTTTGGTAAAAGTGTTACTGATAACGCATGGGGGATGTTTACAACATTTCTCCAATACAAGTTAGAAGAGCAAGGAAAAAAGCTTATCAAAATAGATAAATGGTTTCCATCATCCAAAACTTGTTCATGTTGCGGTCGAGTAAAGGAGTCTCTATCTCTTTCTGAGCGTACATTTCGCTGTGATTGTGGTTTTGTGGCAGACCGTGATTGGAACGCTTCTATCAATATCAAACATGAAGGATTGCGGCTGTTAGGGTTAGTATAGTAAAAAGAACTCTTGGAACGAGAGGGATAGCTCGGTCTATTTCCCATCATGAGATGGGATTACCCGAGAAGCCCCCACCTCTAAGCGAAGCGTAGGTGGCGGGTAGTTCACCGTTTGACATTTGGAATTACATATGGATTTTCCCGAAGTTGATTTGACTTTATTCTTTAACTAATTTGTTCTACCATACTTCAAATTAAATGTTTCTATCGAACAAAATTTTATTCCACTAAACAATATTTTGACTATTTCTAGGGAGATTTTATTACTAATGATATCTCATACTATTTTAAACATATATAAGAATTTTAACTATTAATTAATATATCGTTATATAAATCCCCAAATTGTTCATAATGCGGAATGATTAGTACATAGCCTCGACATTTGCAATTAAAACAGCTTCAAAATTTATTCTTTTATGGCATAATATAGATAATATTGGTATTTTAATCGGCTGAGGCGCTATCAAAAATTTGATTAGAAACATAAGTTCGTATATAATGTTTATAAATATCTTATGAATCTTGTCTGAGGTAAAGGGGTGAACAAAGTTGATTACCTATGTTGTTGGAGATTTGTTGAAAAGCCCGGCTCGTGTTCTTGTTAATACTGTTAATACTGTCGGAGTTATGGGAAAAGGGATTGCTAAAGATTTTAAGGTTATTTATCCCGAAATGTTTAGCCAATACCAAAATCTTTGTGAGAAAGAATTGTTTCATGTAGGTCAGCTTTGGTTATATAAAACGCCGCAGAAGTGGATTCTAAACTTTCCTACAAAAAAACATTGGAGGTCTAAATCGAAAATCGAATATATTGAAGCGGGGCTAGAAAAATTTGTTAATACTTATATGGAGAAAGGTATTACATCCATTGCGTTTCCCATGTTGGGTTGTGGGAATGGAGGTCTCGATTGGGAAAATGAGGTAAGACCTTTAATGGAAAAATATCTTAAAAATTTGCCTATCGATATTTATATTCATTTGTATAGAAAAGACCCGTTTGAACCAGAGTATAGAAATATTAATAAGATAAAGAATTGGCTAAGAAGTGAACCCGAATCATTGGCATTTGTAGAGGTTTGGGAGGATATTCAGAACCTTGTCCGACAAAATGATTCTTATTTTACATTGAATAATAAAATTGATTTTACTGTTTCTATAATTAGTCACCCTGAGGAAGGATTAGGTATCAAAACACAAGGCCGAATAGTTCATATCTATAAATCACAACTAGTGGATCTTTGGCAACATATCCGCAGCTTTGGTTTTGTAATTCCTAGTAGTATGCCTAGTGGGATGGAAAAATATACTCCATTCATTATTGCTATCCTTCATCATTTACCATATTTAAAACCGGTAATTATTTCAACTCAATATCAAGAAATGAACAAAGAATCAATTGGCTTACAGTATATTCCAGTTAATCACACAAAAAATCTCAATGTAGAAGAGGTTTATCTTGATGAATCAACAAATTAAACCTGACGCTCATCTTTTTATTAATTATATAGATCAACTTATAAAAGAACCTTGGTTAGGACAATCAAGAAGATGGTGGCCAAAATTTGTTTACCATTTTACAAACATTGATAATGCAGTAAAAATTTTAGAAGACGGAAGGTTACTAAGTAGGGGGAAATTAAACAAGTTTCAGGGCATGGTCTGATAACGCTAGTCCAAATGCAATTACATGCCCCTGTTATTGGTGGATGTTTACAGTTTAAATTATCCAATATAGATACAAATAATTTTAAAAAGGTTCTAACTGTTCCATGTTCTCCGTAGATATGTTGGGGATACCGCACGTGGTCCGGCGATAAAACCTTCATTTTTTTATCTTCTTGTTTTTGTCATAGTTAAAACAAATACATCCCTAATGTGAGAATCTGTCTTTAATATACAGGTTAGAATGTTCTGCTGATATTATTTGACGGTGGAACAGGAATAATTGCATATACTTTGGATGAAATGCTCCAGTGGATCACGTAGACAGGTACCTTGGTCCAGTTAAGAGGGGTGACTTTGTTTGTCACTGTACGTTAATGTGCAAAAGTGAACAAAGACACAAGGACAGATACCTTGACCTAATTTTACTTTTAATTTGGAATAACGGGAAGGGGCTTGGTGACTAGGTACCTAACCCTAACACAAAAAGATGGGACGATGAACCTGTCCCATGCCCCCTATACACTAACGTCATTCGATATTTTTAATTCTCGATTTTCCTCTATAGCATTCACTACAACTGCTGCGGAGGCATCACCCGTGATATTTACAGATGTCCGGATCATATCCAATAATCTATCAATTCCAGCAATGAGAGCAATACCTTCTACCGGAAGCCCTACGGAAGTAACGACCATCGTAAGCATAATCAAGCCAGCGCCAGGAACCCCTGCAGTACCGATTGAAGCAAGAGTGGCAGTTAATACAATTGTTAACTGTTGTACCAAAGAGAGATCATATCCGAAAAATTGTGCAATAAATAAAACACATACACCCTGATACAATGCGGTTCCGTCCATATTGACGGTGGCTCCCAATGGAAGAACAAAGCTGCTTACTTTTCTAGAAACACCGAGGTTCTCTTCTGTGTTTTTAATTGTTATTGGCAAAGTTCCCGAGCTGCTTGATGTGCTGAATGCGACTAAGCTAGCAGGTGCAATTCCTGTAAAAAATTTAAGTGGATTCATATTCGCAAATAGTTTAACTGATGTTGAATAGACTAATACGGCGTGAAGGATACAACCGAAATAAACGACTAATATCACCTTCATAAGTGGAAGAAGTACAGAAAGACCATACTCTCCAACAGTTGGTGCGATTAAACCGAAAACCCCAATTGGAGCCAGTTTCATTACAATGGCTGTAATTTTATACATGATTTCAGCAAATTCATTAAAAAAGTTATAAACCGTCTTTGCCTTATCTCCTAATATCGTAATGGCTGCACCGAGAAAAATGGCAAAGAAAATGATTTGCAACATATCCCCATTTACTAATGAGGCAATTGGATTCGTAGGGACGATATTTAATAAGGTGTCGATTATACTGGGGGCCTCGGTTGGTTCAACTTTCTCCACAGATGCATCAATATTGACACCTTTACCTGGGGAGAAAATATTGGCAAGAATTAATCCGATTGTTACTGCAATGGCCGTGGTTAACAAATAATAAACAAGTGTGATTCCACCCATTCGTCCAATTTTTTTAATGTCCCCAGTACCTGCAACGCCCACAACAAGGGAAGCCAGAACTAAAGGAACGATAATAAATTTGATCATACGTAAGAATAAATCGCCAAATGGTTTTACAACCTCAATCTTTGGCCCGACGATAGCACCAACAATAATAGCAAGTACAAAAGCAATTAAAATTTGCGAAAGTAATCCAATTCTCTTCATAAAAACCTCCTTTTGAGACACGGGGACAGGTTCCATAGCCATAATGCACCACGAGGACAGGTTCCTCGCCCCACTTCAGTTTATTCATTCTGGACAATAAACTAGCCCCTTGCCCCTCGTTATTATTTGGGACAATGAAGCTGTCCCTCTGTCCCTGTTAATTGTTACTGCCTTCACACTGCTCTAAAAAATATAAAATTTTATACATTACTTACTCCTTTTATATAAGAACTTACATAAATAGTCAATACAAACTTTCAAAATAAATAATAAGGGGAATTTTGTCGTATAAAATAATATTTAATAAATATAAAAAATATATGCTTGCATTGAGTATAAATCCTATACTTGATCGTAGTTTAGAATTCAGTATTGATAACATTTTCTCACTTAAAACGCGAAGAAGTCTATTTATGTTATATTATATTACATATTTTTGTCAGATTTTTAAACATCCCCCTTGAATAAATAAGATTTTATATTATAATAGTATTCAAAAATAAAAAAATAAATTTGCTTTGATTAATTAAATGTTTATTCATATCATATAAATTTTTAAAATAAAATTGCGTTTATATAGATATTATTGCAAGGGGGGTAAAGAATGGAATATGAATTATATCCACTTGGGGAAGATGCGGTTTTGATTGAACTGGGAAAGGAAATTAATTTAGAGACACATCATTGGGTTCAGATGATAACCGGTTTGCTTGAGGATAATCCCCCGGAATGGATGATTGAATATATTCCTGCATTTACGACTATCACTATTTTCTATGATCCTTTTAAAATAATAAAAGCTTTTAAATCCAATCAACTACCATATACATATGTTTGCCAGCAGATTAACTTTCTTTTTGAACAGTTCAATTTTGATAAATCTACACAACAGAGACTTGTTGAGATTCCGGTGTGTTACGGTGGCGAATTGGGACCGGATTTGGATATAGTGGCTAGTGTAAATCAGTTGACACCGGAAGAAGTGATTCAAATCCATACATCGGGAGACTACATTGTTTATATGATCGGCTTTGCACCGGGTTTTCCATATATCGGAGGGATGTCTGAGAAAATTGCTACGCCAAGGAAAGAATCGCCCCGATTAAAGATTCCTGAACGGTCAGTTGGAATTGCCGGCATGCAAACAGGTATTTATCCGATTGAAACCCCTGGCGGATGGCAATTGATTGGTCGGACACCAATACGGTTATTTACGCCGGAAGCCAACCCGCCCAGTTTACTCAGGGCTGGTGACAAAATTAAGTTTACAGCAATTAGTTTTGAAGAATACCAAGCATTGGAGAAAAGAATCGGATGATTATTGTAAAAAAAGCCGGACTTCTTACTAGTATTCAAGATTTAGGAAGGCGTGGGTTTCAGAAATATGGTGTCATCGTTAGTGGGGCTATGGACAGATTAGCACATCGGGTAGCAAATTTGCTGGTCGGTAATGAGGAAGACCTTCCAACGATTGAAATCACCTTACTTGGTCCGACCATCGAATTTAAACAAGATTGCCTAATTGCAATTTGTGGTGGGGATCTTTCCGCAACAATAAATGGGAAACCAATCGGGTTATGGAGACCGATTTTAGTCAAAGCAAATAGTGAATTGAAATTTGGGGCATGTAAAACAGGATGCAGGGTCTATCTTGCAGTGGCAGGTGGTTTTACTGTGCCGACTGTTATGAATAGTAAATCGACTTATTTACGTGCGGGAATTGGCGGCTATGAGGGTCGGCCTTTACGAACGGGTGATCAATTGTCTGTTGGAAAAACAGGAGAGTTATCAAATCGGATAATGAATCAATTAAGTCGATTTTTTACAGAAGATATTGTTGAGGAAAAATGGCAGGTTAACCCTATGCGATTCTTTGAAATGAAAAGGGGGCAAGCCATACGAGTCATCAAAGGTCGTCATTTCCATCTATTTTCAAAAGAAAGTCAACATACTTTTTTTCAAAATGATTATACCATTTCCAATCAATCAGACCGGATGGGATACCGGTTAAAAGGTAAAGAATTAATATTATCCGAAAAAGAAGAAATGATTTCAGAAGCGGTTAATTTTGGAACGATTCAAGTACCGGCAGATGGGAACCCAATTATTCTTTTGGCAGACCGACAAACAACCGGCGGCTATCCAAAAATCGGGCAAGTAGCAAGTGTGGATTTAAGTATTTTAGCACAAGCAAAACCGGGCGATCGAATTCGATTCACTGAAATTTCTTTTGAAAAGGCCCAATTTCTTTACTTAAAAAGGGAAAGGAAAATTCATGAATTAAAACTAGGAATCTATTTGAAATACAGTTAGGAGGATGCGTTATGCATTTGGTTGATTTAAATTGCGATATGGGAGAAAGTTTCGGTGCATATCGAATGGGAAAAGATGAAGAAATTCTTGATTATGTGACAAGCGCAAATATTGCTTGTGGTTACCATGCAGGCGATCCGGCGACGATGAGAAAAACTGTTCAAATGGCACTTGAAAAAAATGTCGGCATTGGAGCCCATCCCGGTATGCCGGATTTAGTTGGTTTCGGGCGAAGAGAAATAAATATATCTCCCCAAGAAGCTTATGATTTGGTTATCTATCAAATGGGTGCTTTATATGGGTTTGTGAGATCGGAAGGGGGAAAAATTCAGCATGTGAAACCACATGGAGCACTTTTTAATATGGCGGCGAAAAGTGCACCATTATCAGAAGCAATTGCTGAAGCTGTTTATAAAGTGGATCCTGAATGCATTTTGTTCGGGTTGGCAGGAAGCGAGTTGGTAAAAGCCGGTAAAAAAATTGGGCTTCGGACAGCAAGTGAAGTATTTTCCGATCGTACGTATCAAAAAGATGGTTCGTTAACATCAAGACGAGAAGAAAATGCACTTATCAAGGATCATAAGATTGCCGTAAATCAAGTAATTCGCATGGTAAAAGAGGGAAAAGTCAAGTCGGTGCAAGGCGAAGATGTTGTCATTCAGGCAGATACCATCTGTATCCACGGTGATGGTTTACATGCCCTTGAATTTGCCCAATATATCTCAAATGCTTTACGTGAAGCTGGTATTACGATTGCCAAAATTGGTGACTTTTTAAGATAAAGTGAAACCTCCATCAGTGAAGGAGTTATCCTTCATTGATGGTTAGTTGAACCAATCGGGCACTTATCTTCCTTTTTTACATCTTTGATTTTTCTTAAGACTCAGACGGAAGATTTAGTGACGGTTTGTGCGGGATAAAATGAAACTTCCATCAGTGGGGAAATTATCCTCCCGCTGATGATTAGTTGAACAAATCGGACGCAGCGGGCAGCCCGATCCCCACCTACCTTCTATGTAAACTCAGAAACCTGAGGTGGGGTCTTACTGTTCGATGTGGGATAAAAGATGAAGGCGGGAATAAAGATGGGAAAACAAGAGTCTAATAGGTCAATACTTTTAGGTGCAGCCTTTTTAATGGCTACTTCTGCAATCGGGCCGGGATTTTTAACACAAACAACTACATTTACAGAACAACTCGCAGCAAGTTTCGGTTTTGTTATTTTAGTTTCCATTATCATTGATATTGGTGCGCAAATGAATATTTGGCGGATTATTGCAGTATCCGAAAAACGCGCACAAGATATTGCAAACGATGTCTTGCCGGGGGTGGGTTATTTTCTGGCGCTGTTAATTGTAATGGGCGGTCTAGCCTTTAATATTGGGAACGTTGGTGGTGCAGGCTTAGGGTTAAATGTTCTATTTGGCATTTCACCGGAATTAGGTGCACTTTTAAGCGGAATTTTTGCGATAGGAATTTTTCTAATTAAAGAAGCAGGAAAAGCGATGGATCGTTTCGCACAAATTGCCGGTTTCGTTATGATTGGACTCACGATTTATGTCATGTTTACAGCTAAGCCGCCATATGGTGAAGCGGTAATGAAAACCTTTATTCCGGATGACATAAGTTATCTTGCTATTGTTACTTTAGTAGGTGGTACTGTTGGCGGTTATATTACTTTTGCCGGGGGACATCGATTAATTGATGCAGGGATTAAAGGGAAAGAGGCGATTCCACAAGTGACGAAAAGTGCAGTAAGTGCCATTGGAATCGCATCTATTATGAGAATTTTCTTATTCTTGGCTGCCTTTGGTGTTGTTGCACAAGGTTTTGCCCTTGATCCTAGTAATCCCGCTGCTTCGGTATTCCAAATTGCTGCAGGTACGGTTGGATATAAAATATTTGGAATCATTATGTGGGCAGCTGCTGTTACATCTGTTGTCGGTGCTGCTTATACATCTGTTTCATTTATTCGAACTTTTAATCCTTTTATTGATAAAAATTACCAATGGTTTATTGTTGGTTTTATTGCAATATCCACAATCGTATTTGTTTCCATAGGTCAACCGGCCAAAATTTTAGTTCTTGTTGGTTCGTTAAATGGATTAATCTTACCAATCGCATTGGGTGTTATGCTTATTGCGGCATATAGAAAGAAAATTGTTGGTGATTATAAACATCCGTTATGGATGACAATTTTTGGCATTATCATCGTTATCACCATGGCTGCTATGGGTATTTATTCATTATTAAATGGAATTCCGCAATTATTTAAATAAAGGAGAGATGAATGTGTCAAATCCAGCACACTTCAGTCCGGCTGAGGCTCGTAAATTAATACGTGAAAAAAATTGGGTAAAACCGACTTCAGGTGTCGCAAATGGCTATATTCAGGCAAATCTGGCCGTATTGCCGAAAGAATTAGCATTTGACTTTTTATTGTTTTGTCAAAGAAATCCGAAGCCTTGTCCTATCATTGATGTGATTGAGCCAGGAGATGTTGCTCCACAGGTTGCAGCTCCATCGGCCAATGTTAAAACAGATATTCCTAAATATCGAGTCTATAAAAAAGGGGAATTTGTTGAAGAAACGACGGATGTAACAGAAATTTGGGATGAGAACATGGTTGGGTTTTTAATTGGTTGTAGTTTCACTTTTGAAGAAGCGCTTTTGAAAAATGAAGTGCCCATTCGTCATATTGAGGAAAATTGTAATGTTCCTATGTATATTACCAATATTCCATGCGTTAAGGCAGGAATTTTCGAAGGACCAATGGTTGTTAGTATGCGGCCGATGACAGAAAAACAAGCAATTCGTGCAGTGCAAGTGACAAGCCGCTTCCCGTCTGTACATGGTGCACCTGTACATATTGGTAATCCGGAAGTAATCGGTATTAAAGATATTCACAACCCGGATTTCGGTGATTCAGTCACAATTAAAGAGAGAGAAGTTCCGGTGTTTTGGGCATGCGGAGTTACCCCTCAAGCAGTTGCTATGCATGTAAAACCGGAAATCATGATTACACATGCACCCGGACATATGCTTATCACAGACTTGAAAAATGAACAGTTTGCGATTTTATAAGAATGGAAGGAAATTTTTCATTAGGGAAAGGGCTTTTCTGTGAAAAAATGTTTTCATCACAGATTTTGATCCGCTGATTGTTTCTGTTGTTTTGAAAAAATAAAGCAGAGGTTATTAAATGGTTACCACCCAAAAAGCCCATTTTTCAAGAACACACGCTCAAATAACAATATATTGTGTCTTAATAAAGAACAATAACACTATATTTGGTGGAAATATTTCTATAAAACCTTTTTGGGTGCTAATCATTAAATAAAATATGGAAGAAATTTCAGCATTGTATGCTGGTTGCTGAAAAATTTTTCTTACAGTAGTGAAAGTGTAAGCTGATTTAATAATTCAAGCACAATAAAACAGGGACTTTGCTATGAAAGCCCCTGTTGAGTACCAGAATTGTCTCAGTAGATGATGCATTCAACATAAGACCACTGCTTTATAACAACTTTGGTTTGCATATATAGAAGATTAATTTTTTAATAGGGCATTGGGGGATATGTTCATGAAAAAAAGAATAAAACAATTCATTACTACAATTTTGTCTGTTCTTTTGGTTATTTCATTTGTCTTACCACATCAAACATTAGCTGCTAATTTTGAAAAGCCAATATTAAATTATGTTGCTTTAGGGGATTCCTTGGCAGCGGGATATTTAAATGACAAATCAAGAGGAAGGGGTTATCCTGAATTCATTAAGGAGAGAATTGAAAGCGGTTCCTCTTATTTAGTTGACTTGCAGAACTTCGGGATTGGCGGATATAGAACAACTCATGTGCTGGATGACCTGATAAATCCACAAAGCCCAAAATATCAGCAAGTAAGAGAGGCTATAAAACAAGCAGACATTATTACCTATGATGCAGGGGCAAATGATGTTTTAGGGGTAATTGGGGATGTAACGAAATTCAACCCGAATGACTCGGAATTAATGAAACAGATTCAAGCTGCAATGATTACAGTTGGAGACAATATTGATGTAACGTTGAAAGAAATTAGAAAAATTAATCCGGATGCACAAGTTTATATAATGGGTTACTACAGCGCCTTACACTTTTTACCAAATATACAGGATGCTGTCCTCTATTTAATCGGTGAATTAAATAAAGTTATAGACACAGTGGCTTTTTATAACAGAGCGACCTTTGTACCAACTTTTGAGATTTTCAATGGTAAATACCAAGAATACTTACCAAATCCGGACATTCATCCTACAGAAGCAGGCTATCAAGCAATTGCAGGACAGTTTGCTAATTTTATCATCCCTAATTTACCGATTGTTTGGATTTTTGGAGAGGGAACACCGAGCGATGAAATAGGACACTCAAGAGATAAATACCTAGATATCAAAAACTGGATTGTATATGAAAAAGTAGATCTAGTTTGGAAAAAAAGCTATGATCTTAAAGAATACGAAGGGGAACAACTTGTCGGACAAGGAGCCCCGAAAGTCGATTATGGAAAGATAGGTGATTTCTATTTTGATCAAAACACCAATATTCTTTACGTGAAAGTCGATGAACTGTTTTGGCTGGAAATAGGTAAATCTGATCCTATTGATGATAATGATGGCGGTCAAAATGGTGAACAGCCGGGTGATTCGGGTACAGGAAGTGGTGGCGACCAAACAGGACCTCAAAATAATGAAAAGGACGGCAGTCAAAACACTGGCAGCAATCAAGGAGAAAATTTGAATTCCGGTAATAGCGGCACAACAGGGGAGAAACTTGAACAAATGAACAACAAAGCAAATACAACGAACACCGTAAAAACGGCTGGAAATAACCAGAGATTGAAACTACCAAACACAGCAACAAATAATGGCCTATTCCTGCTAATTGGTATGTTCACGATTACCATAGCCGGCGCTTCTTATCTTATGTATTTCAGGAGAATTAAGCGGGAAGGTTTTGAATAATGCTGAAAAGGGCATGTCTATCCAAAAGTAGTATTTATGTAGTACGTTCTTAAGGACCTTATATCCATTTTAATGAAATGTTAAATCTTTGAAACGCATTTTTAATTTCTATGTAACTGTAATTCCTCTATTTCTATGTTAAAGTTCATATGTAGCCTACAAGGAGGGAATTACAAAATGAAAAAATTAGTCGTTACCGTTGCTGCAGCGATTGCTAGTGCGGGTCTATGGACATCGGCTGTTTCTGCAGAAGAAATTGTCGTGCAGAATGGTGACAATCTCTGGAATCTTGCAAGAGAACATCAGACAACCGTAAATAATCTAATAAAATTTAATAATTTACAATCTTACACTATCCATCCTGGCCAAGTGTTGCAAACGGAATTCGTACATACTGTCGTCAAAGGTGAATCACTTTGGGCGATTGCACAACACTATGGCATTACTGTAGATGAATTAAAAGAATCCAATCACTTAACATCCGACTTAATCTTGATTGGTCAAGTTTTAACGATCCCCGGGGTAAATGCAGATGAAGTAGCTTTGTCAGGTGCAAATGGACAATCTAGTAGTCAGCCTGCACGACAAATTATAACAGGGGATGAACAGGCGAAAGAAAATTCGAATGAATCGGCAGAAAATCCGGCTACAGAACTTATTGAGCAACCGGCAGCTGCAGAACAACCGGCATCAGAGGAACCAAGTGAGGGGGAAGTTCCCGCTCCTGCACAAAAACAAACCGAACAACAAACGACACCAGCACAGCCTGCAGAAGTAAGTGAAGAGCCAGCAACTGAAGAAGTAACAACTCAACAAGAAGCACAACCCGGTAAAACGATAACTGTCACTTCGACCGGGTATACAGTTGAAAGTGCGGGTGGATCTGGAATTACCGCAACAGGAATTGACTTAAATAAAAACCCGAATGCGAAAGTCATTTCCGTTGATCCAAAAGTAATACCGCTTGGCAGTAAAGTTTATGTAGAAGGCTACGGGGAAGCCATTGCAGCAGATACGGGCGGCGCGATTAAAGGGAATAAGATCGACATTTACTTCCCAACCAGAGAGCAAGCGATAAACTGGGGTGTACGTAACGTCAATATTACGATTCAAGAATAAAAACCCTAAAATAAGAAAGAAGAAAAACCCTGCAGGTAAGTATGTCTGCAGGGTTTAATTTATTAGAATCTTAATTAACAGCAATTTTACTGGAACGTTGAGTCATTTATGTCTTTTAGTATTGTAGCTTTAAGTCAACTTACATCTTATTTATTGTTTGTCCGGTTTAAAATAAACCACATTTAGTGAATACTATCACAAACATTAAGTATGAACAGTGAACCTGTGCTTAAAAACATCTCGGTTAAGTACATCCTTTTAGCCTAACACCTTCATAAAGATTGAGTATGAGTAGTGGGCGCGTGCTTAAAACTACCCCGATTAAGTGGAATACCTTTACAAACATTGACTATGAACAGTGAATCCGTGCTTAAGGACCACTCCGGTTACGTTCAGCCCATTCAGTGAAAACCATCACAAAACTTCAGTAGTGATATTCTTTTTGGACCACCACTGGACCAGCAAAACTGTCCCCGCGGACCATGAATAGTGAACTTGCCTCTCTGGACCACGATTAGAAGAATGCTTTAATACTTGATAGAACGACTAGTATGCCAAGAATAATAACAAATGCGTTGCTCAAATAATTTTTTCTGTATTTAGCCAGTGCAGGCACTTTATAGATTGCATACATTGGTAATAGGAACAAAATTAGCGCAATTAGTGGTGCATTAATCATATCAATGAGATCAAGAATACTTGGGTTTGCATAAGCAACTATCCAACAAGTCACAATCATAAAGCCGATGATGATATTCTTTACTGTTTTATTATTTAATTTTTTTCCGCGAGATTTAGCAAACTCTTTAATAATGTCTTCCATACCTTCATATGCTCCTACATAGTGACCAAGGAAGGACTTTGTTATGGCAACGATCGCAACGATAGGAGCCGCCATTGCAAATAGAGGCATACTATATTTATTAGCCAGAAATGAAAGGATTGGTAAGTTTTCTTCTTTTGCTAGTGCAAGGTCACCAGAAGTCACACTCAAAACACAACTATAAACAAAGAACAAAACAACTAAAATCGTCATGATATAACAAAACTTTTGAATCTGAGCACATTTGCGGTCAACATTTTCCATTCCATAGGTTTCCCGTTGTTTAATAACAAAGGTAGATATCATAGGAGAATGGTTAAACGAGAATACAATAATTGGAAGAATAAACCAACATATTTTTAAAATGTCAACAAAGCCTGCTCCTCCATCGGCATTTGCAAAATTACCAGCTAAACTTAAATTTGAAAGATCCCATTGTGGAATCAAATATAAAGCTAGGAACACAAGACAGGCTATAAATGGATATACAAGCCAGCTCATGACTTTTACCGTAACATCATGACCAAAATTCACGATAAAGATAAGACCGAGCACCAAAATAAGTGATAGTATAATTCTAGGTGGTGCTTGCATGTTCAATTGATGCTCAATGAAACTACTTGCAGTATTGGTTAAAGAAACTGCGTACATCAGTAATATTGCATAAATCGAAAAGAAATAGACGATATCAAAAGCTGTACTTGCTTTAGTTCCAAAATACTCCCTAACTGTTGCTGTAATACCCTCACCGGCAGATTTAGAAGAGTAGATCATTTTAGCCATCGCCCTGTGTGAAAAGTACATGACAGGGAATGCCAGTACAGTAATTAAAAGTAAAGATAATATACCTCCTGCTCCGGCATTAATTGGTAAAAAGAGGACACCTGCCCCAATTGCTGTTCCAAAAAGACTCATTGCCCAAGTGGTATCTTGCATATGCCATTTATTCGGGTCTTTATATTGATGAAGTTCTTCTGTAGTATGTTCAAATTCCTGTACTTTAGCTGCATTTTGACTCATTTTCATTTCCTCCTTGTGAGGTAGTATTTTTAATATTGTTCATAGATTCACAATCCACTACAAAACATTTTTTAAAAAAGTTTAAAATCCTATTATTCCTTTCCTAGAATTTTGTTTCTAATCGCAATTCCTGTCGGTGTTTCTGCAACCCCACCTAAGCCAGTTTCTCTTAATTCCCGAGGCATTTGTCTACCTACTCTATACATTGCATCAATTACTTCATCAGCATCTATCAGGTTGTTTACACCGGCTAATGCCAGATCTGCTGCCACTAATGCATTCGCCGTTCCAACAGCATTTCTTTTTACACAAGGAATCTCTACCAAACCTGCGACTGGATCACAAACTAAACCGAGTAAATTTTGTAGTGCGGTTGAGAACGCATGGGCTGATTGCTCTGGTGTTCCTCCCGCAGCTTCTACTGCCGCTGCAGCCGCCATTGCGGAGGCACTCCCTACTTCAGCTTGGCATCCCCCTAAAGCTCCTGCAATACATGCATTATTCGCTACAATCATTCCAAATAATGCTGAAGTAAACAGAAAATGAATCTGGTCCTCACGACTTAACTGTAATGTTTCTTTAATGGTATAAAGTACACCGGGTATTGTTCCACTTGCTCCGGCTGTTGGTGTTGCACAAATAACCCCCATAGCCGCATTCACTTCATTTGTACCTATTGCACCTTGAACGCCTCTCATCATAACATCGCCAGAAAGTGATTTTCCACTTTCAAGATATTTTTTAATTCTAACCGCATCTCCTCCAGTTAATCCAGTAGGGGAAAATACACCATCGCCCTCAACACTTCTTTTTACAGCATTTTCCATCGTCTCTAAGTTTTTCTCCATTTTCGCCCAAACTTCATCAAAAGTAGATTTCGTTACTTCCATTTCCTGTTTAATTGCTAATTCATAAATGGGTACTTGTTTTTCGTTCGCTGCTTCGACTATTTCTTTAATAGACATATACATACCTTATTTCACCCCCAAATTTAATTAAAGTATAATGATATTCGCTATATCACTGAGATTTTCCAATTCTTTCCTGGCCTCACCACTTAATTGTGAATCCAAATCAAACTGGTACAAATATTTTCCGTCCTTCTCCAAATTAGTGGAGTTATTAATATCCACCTCGTATTTTTTAAAGATTCTGCGTAATTCGAGTTCAAGATTATTTCTACTCGAAATCGCTATCATTATTGGCAATGAACCTTGAGGATTTAAGCTAAATCCATCGATTTCAATATGTTTGACTTTAATTAATCCGCCACCGACTGAAATTCCCACTGTTCGAATAGATCGACTATCATCCTCAAGATAAATATCAGCAGTATTTGGATGACCAACAGGACTATCCCCTGATTCTTCTAAAAAAGTGATGTCAATACCTTGAGATTCCGCTATTTTGATAGCATCGGGGACTCTGCTATCATCAGTCGCAAAACCTAATATACCGGAAATAATGGCAAAATCAGTTCCATGTCCCTTATGGGTTTCTGCAAATGATTCATAGTACTTTACCACAACTCTTTTTGGAAGACCTTTAAATAATTTATTTGCAACTAATCCGATGGCTAAAGCACCTGCCGTATGGGAACTTGAGGGCCCGATCATAACTGGTCCAATCACATCAAAACAACTTTTGTAACTAATATTCTTTTTTTCTTTAAGCGTTACTGCGTTCATGGCTAATCCTCCTTTAAAATTAATGTTGTTATTACTAGAATCATCTTGCAATAACATTTATTAAAAATTAAAAGTTACAATTAAATTACACTTGGTAAAATCTTACAAGAACTGTGCTTCCAACGTTACCAATCAGAATTCGAGTAGCAATTCTATTTCATTGGGACTTACTAATTTTAAGCTTCAATAACTCCTTATTTTCATCTTGATAGACTAGACAATGATATGGTGTGCAATAATAAAAGCAGATACATTTTCTTTAGGTTCCTTTCATCACTTAGCAGCACTTGTAAAATCGCTTTCAAAGGACAAATAATCCATTACCATTCCCGTTTATTTGCCTTGCGTTCACCTCCTATATTATTTTTTGAAAAGACTCAAGGATAAGATTTTATAAGTTTCAAAGAAAACTATATTATTTATCAATTCGTAATAAAAAATTATCAATGTAATAAATTTTTATTACGCGTTAATAATATCACACAAAAAATCTAGCGTCAATCATTTATAGTAAAAAATTATTCTAGTAAAAAATTTTTATTAAAATATATTGGATTGTCTGTAACATCTGTTATAATGAACTGTATAAAGAAGACTCGGGCGTCGGAGCATATAGGTCCGTAGTTCGTCAAAAAATCGTTCTGCTGCGATGCATTACTTGAGGCTTTCCTTGTATAAACGTAAAATTTCCCGTACATCTCGTACATTAAAAAAGGGACAGTCAACACTTTTTGAATCATTATTATTGCAAATCGTTGTAAGTAATATAATTAAAAACCATTTAAATAAAATTTTTCCCCCAACTATTTAAATAGAAGAGTATAAAGGAGGAACACTAAGTTGGATGATTATCTTTTTCGACACTATAAAAATTTAATGAATTATCTGGGAGAAGTCTTTGGCCCTCATTATGAATTTGTATTACATGTGTTAGATCCTGATGGAGGTTCACACATTGGTCACATCGTCCATGGAGAGTTGAGTGGAAGGTCATTAACCAGCCCTTTAACAGACTATGCAAAAAAGTTAATTGAGGAAAAAGTATATTTAACAAAAGATTTTGTTGTAAATTATGTTGGAGAAGGACCAAAGGGTAAAAAGTTTCGTTCATCAACCATGTTTATAAAAAATCGTGAAGGTCAGTTACAAGGTCTGTTATGTATTAACTTTGATGCGGATGTCTATCGAAAGGTCGCAAAGGATGTATTGAGTTTAGCTAATTTAAGCTGGGATATACAGTATTTGGACAAGAAAACTGAACAGGAACAACCGGTTGAAAACTTAACTGAAAACATTCAGAACATTATTTATACACAAATAGATAAAGATATTTTAGAATCAGGTGCTCAATTATCACCTGAACAAAAGAAACTTGCCATTTCCAAATTAAAAGAACACGGTGTATTTGATATTAAAGGTACAATAAGTGAAGTAGCTGAAATAATGGGAATGTCGGAATCAAGTGTTTATCGGTATCTTCATATGATATCTCGCAATGAAAAGAAATAATAAATAAATTTTCAAATAATTATAGTAAGGTTTTTACGAAAATTTTCACGCTAGTACAATAGAAACTCTTGTTATTTGTGTTAAGTTTCTCACAAAAAAAGTTTTTTGGGTGTGAATCATACACTAAACCAAAGCTAATTATAGGAATTTTCCTCCAATTCCCAACATATCTATTGTTTATCTACACTTAGAGAAAATGAAACAGGCCGAAAACATGATTAAATCAATGTTCTCGGCCTAATTTAATTGTCGGGATTTACTTTTTAAGAAACAAATTGTTTATACATTAACTCAACTTTCGCAGACTGAAATTGGCAAATAAGCCTTGATATAGCTAGGAAGGTTGGATATCCACTGTTCTAGTTGACTTTGAATTAATTTTTTGATTTTCTTGTTGGTCTGTTTTATTACATCTTGAAGAAGCTCGATTAACTGCTGCAATGCGACAGCCCAATCAAGTTCATTTACTTCATCACATAGTTCATAAAACAGACCACCAATTGTTCGTTCATCCGTATTACAACGATTCTGCCAAGAGAGTACAATAAAACGTGTAAATACAATCGTTGTATGGGCAATAAGCGCATCATATGAACGACTTTGGAACTCTTTTTCAAGTTTTAAAAGGGATTTGGTTGTCTTAAAGAAAACCTCGATATCCCAGCGCATTCCGTAGATTCGCACAATTTCTTGTTCGGAGAGCGTGCAATCGGTACTAAGGATGGCAAGCCACTCACTTTTCTTATTTCTATTTTGAATGAATACCACTTTAACGGGTGTCCCGTTAGCCATTGTTGTATGAATTGAACGAAGAACTCCTTTCCCGGATGGAACAGGTACAGCTAAGCGATAAAGTTGCTTTAGTGAAACCATTTTATCGTTTACGTTATAGCGTTGTTTTGTTTCTTTAACCATCCCTATGACATCTAATCCTTGATCGACAATCGCTTTAACAAGTGGTGGCAAGGTAAACCAAGAATCCATAAGAACATAGCTGGCTTCGATTCCACTCGTTAATGCACGCTTAATCATATCAGGAATCTGTTCAGGCTCTGTTTGAAGTGCATTTTGTCTACGTTTATAGCCACATGTGCGTTTATCAATGTGATCAGAAATACCATTGATTTGTGACTTTCTCGAACTGACTAAAGAAAAGTCAATTGGCATAAATGTATGGCCATCTGACCAACCCAAAGTAAGCATACGAAAACCTTTATAAAAGCGCATTTTAAGTGAAGCATGATCAAAACAACGAGCGAGCAATTCGACCTTTTTACTGCGATTTCGATCATAGGAAGAATCATCAATAATGAACACTTTTGGTCGTGTTCGATTCGTAAGACTTACCACTTTTCGAATGGTAAAAGTGCTCAATAGTAATAAAAAGCGGCGCCAGTTGAACGTTGCTTGGTTAAAAAAACGATAAACAGCGTCCTTAGCTGGAAATTGATCTGCTTTCTTTGAATCCAGTAGGGAAAACCAATTTCTATGTTGAAAAATCAAACAAAAAATAAGTTGAAATAAGTAAGAACAGCTAAAGCCAAACGATTTTTTAATTCCTGCTTGGCGTAGATGCTTATTTATTTCAAGCTCAGAAAAAACAGAGTCAAGTTCTTTTGGTAGTTGATTAAATTGGCTATTTTGGTTTATCATATAGGGGACACCTCTTCTGTATGGTAGTGTTTTTCATCAATTACACTATACCAAAGAACGAGGTGTTTTTTCATGATTATTTAAATTTGTCAACGAATATATTTGATAAACTCTGGTTTCAATAAAACCAATGATTAATGCTTATTTTTTAGGTGCGAAAGTTGAGACATTAATATTACCCAATATATTCTTTACCACCCATATAAGGTCTTAAAGCTTCTGGTATACGTACTCTTCCATCCTTTTGTTGATAATTTTCTAAAATGGCGGCAACCGTGCGCCCAATTGCCAATCCGGAACCATTTAACGTATGAACGAATTCAGGTTTCGCTTTTGGTTCTCTTCTAAACCGGATATTTGCCCTTCTTGCTTGGAAATCTTCAAAATTACTGCAAGAAGAAATTTCACGATACGTATTGTAGCTTGGTAGCCATACTTCTAAGTCATATTTTTTCGCAGCAGTAAAACCTAGATCGCCTGTACAAATAGCGACTACCCGATAAGGAAGTCCCAGTAATTGTAAAACCTTTTCGGCATCATTGGTTAGTTTTTCTAATTCATCATAAGAATCTTCCGGTTTAACGAATTTTACCAATTCAACTTTATTAAATTGGTGTTGTCGAATTAAACCACGTGTATCTCTTCCTGCCGATCCAGCTTCAGAACGAAAACAAGCACTGTACGCAGCAAACTTAGCAGGAAGGTCTTTTGCAGATAATATTTCATCACGATAGTAATTGGTAACAGGTACTTCTGCTGTCGGTATGAGGAAATAATCCTTCTTCTCAACTAAAAACACATCTTCTTCAAATTTTGGCAGCTGTCCGGTCCCGGTCAGGCTTGCCCGATTTACTAAATATGGCGGCAACATTTCTGTATAACCATGTTGTTCCGTATGAAGATCAAGCATAAAGGACATTAGTGCTCTTTCTAATTTTGCACCAAGGCCTTTATAAAAAACAAAGCGACTTCCTGTTACTTTTGCAGCACGTTCAAAATCAATAATTCCTAATTCAGTCGCAACATCCCAATGGGGTTTCGGTTCAAAATCAAATTGAGGAAGTTCTCCCCACTTACGAATTTCAACATTGTCATCCTCTGTATCACCGATGGGTACGGTTTCATGCGGCAAATTAGGGATGGATAAAAGTAATGCATTTAATTCTTCTTCAATCACACGTAATTCTTCATCAAGTTCCTTTATTTGATCACCAACTTCACGCATTTCAACAACTAAATCTTCAGCATCTTTATTCTCTTTTTTTAGAACGGCAATTTGAGCAGATACATCTTTTCTCTTTTTCTTTAATTGTTCAGTTTCAACGATTAATGTCCGGCGCTTTTGGTCAAGTTCACCAAACTTTTCCAAGTCACTTAAGTCTTCACCGCGATGTTGTAATTTTGCTTTTACCTCTTCAAAGTTCTCCCTAAGTAATTTAATATTAAACATTTTCCTACCTCCTCGTTTAAAATAGACTTACATAAATAAAAAAACTTCCATCCCATAAAAGGGACGGAAGTTTGAATATCCGCGTTGCCACCCAAATTGCAAGTATTGTGAAAAATACTTACCTCTCGATCAAGATATCGGTTTTACCGGCAGTACCTACTCAAGTTCTTTTCAGTACCACTCTCAAGGATGGATTCACAGGTCTTTACTGCTGATTTTCACCAACCATCAGCTCTCTTAAAGTAAATTCACCCTGTTACTATTTCCTGTCATCGATTAAAAGTTATGTAATTGTTTTAACAAGATTATATCTAAAACAGTCGGGATAGTCAAGATACAAAAAATATATTGAAAAACTAAAGGGCTTTCAAGGGTGTGTAAAAAAATCATGAAGTTCAGATAAACACACATACAATTTTATAAAATTACATGAAGTTTCTCCACTAAAGCTTTTTGTTAAAAAATCAGGCAAGGATAGAAGGATCTTTGCATATTGTCTGTTTTTAACCAAAAAGCCTATTCAATGGAGAAATATTTTGTATCTTTTTAAGAGTTGTTGATAATGACTTACGGTTTTGTCTTTGAGAACCTGTTCTATTGGATAATTTTTGCTGGTTGACTCCCGATTTTGTCCACGAGAGTCGCTCTATTGGACAGTTTCACCTGGTTGAGGCTCCATTTTGTCCGCGAGAGCCGTTCTATTGGACAGTTTTACTTGGTTGAGGCTCCATTTTGTCCGCGAGAGCCGTTCTATTGGACAGTTTTACTTGGTTGAGGCTCCATTTTGTCCACGAGAGTCGTTCTATTGGACAGTTTCACTTGGTTGAGCCTCCATTTTGTCCGCGAGAGCCG
>ERZ1673815.25-NODE-25-length-51962-cov-30.352843_pt1 | contig 51962 bp, 51 predicted proteins | sample MGYA00580147_ERZ1673815 | MGnify/ENA primary metagenome ERZ1673815 (study PRJEB41219, sample SAMN04549617) | soil metagenome | isolation source: soil | place: USA: Puerto Rico, Laguna Bouqueron NWR | collected 2009-06-01 ...
TATTTTGATGAATGGCATAGCTGGGCTATTCGATCCCGACTAGAACCAATGATTATTTTTCTAGCCCGGCAAAATTAATTGACGTCTTCATTTTTTCAATGTCGAAAAATTTTTATGGAAACAAACGTTCTTATTGTGTATAATATAATTAATAATTCAAATTTATCAAAGGATGGGGTAAAATAATGGGAGAAGTACTTGTTCTGGAGAAAAGGGTGATCTATTCACCCGGAACTGATTATGACGCACTTTGGAAGAAAATTATCAGTGAACTGTTTGAGGAATTTATTTTATTCTTTGCACCGGATTTGTATGAGGCCATTGATTTTGGAAAAGGAATTGTCTTTCTCGAACAGGAACTGCACAAAGTCATCATCAAGCATAAAAAAGGGAAGAAAATCGCAGACAAAATTGTAAAGGTTTCCTTGAAAAACGGGGAAGAAAAATATGTATTCATTCACATAGAAATCCAAGGAAAAAAGGATCCGGACTTTTCTAGGCGAATGTTTACTTATTTTTATCGTTTGTTTGATCGCTTCCAAGAAAACATTTATTCCATTGCAATTTTGACCGATTTGTCTAAATCCAACAATCCGCAGCCGTTCCAATATTCCTTTTACGGCACTGAACTTACGTATCGCTTCAATACTTATAAGTTTAATGAAGAGGATATTCCTTCTTTGAAAAAATCTACGAACCCTTTCGCCATTGCAGTATTGGCAGGCATTTACCTTCATCAAACGGAAAAGAACTATCACAAACGATATGAAGTAAAGAAAAAATTATTAAAAGACTTTATCTTAACCAACCCGAATCTTAAATCTATTTATGCGGAAGCTCTTTTCTACTTCATTGACTATTTACTGTATCTTCCTCATGAGCTGACAAAACAATTAACGAAAGACTTATCGATTAACATTGAAAAGGAGGCAAAACATATGCTGTATTCTGAAAAAATTAAAGAAGCACCTACACTTGCTGAATATTTTAAAACTGTGAGGGAAGAAGGATTTGAAAAAGGAATTGAAAAAGGATTGGAAATGGGAATTGAAAAAGGAATCGAAAAAGGAATCGAAAAAGGAATCCAAGAAGGAATCGAAAAAGGGAAAATGGAGGAAAAAAGGAATTTAGCTGCTGAGCTGTTGCGGGAAGGTTTTTCAGTTGAAAAAGTGGCAAAAATGGTGAAGCTGAGCCTTGATGAAGTGAAAGAAATAGGAAAAAATTCGTGAATGATTTTAGCCAAGAACTCGGGTTATCTCCTCATATTAAGAATTGCTTACGTATCGGTTAAAAAAACTTCCTAGACTGCCTATCCGTAATAAAACTTGCATATAGTCAAAGGCAGTCTATCCCTGCAAATAACTTGACAGAAATAACCCGCTCCTTCCCACTTCAACAAATGAACAATCATTACTTAACTAGGGACTAAATCGAATATGATTCTTTTATTACTCAAAAAGTTGATATACGGAGGTCTCTCCATCAATGGACTTTGCAATTTCAAATGCTTCTTGCTGATGCTTTTTGTTGTTAATCATCTCGTACATTAATCTAATTACAAACATTAATGCTGAATTACCATCAATATAATCGATTGGTGCTATGTAAGAATGACAGCCACATTTAAGAAATGCTTTTGCTAATTTTTCTTCCCCTAACGTACAACCAGTTGCAATCACTTTTATATTTTTTAAATTTGAATGTCGTTTTACATCAAGATAAGTAAAAAACTTTCCTCTAGGTTCATCAGGCTCATAAACATCTTCACCCAGTTCAGGCATACACAGTCTCCCTTCATAACCATGGAATGCCAAAATTAAATAATCACACCTCTGGTCCAACTCTTTACCGGATAAAACATCTACTAAATCATTTGGTCTCCCAATCCAATGTACTGTAACCCTTGCCCCAAAATATTCAAGCGTTGAACGGATAGCGAATGCTTCCATATCACAATTGGGTCCAACAACTAATGTAATATATAACTCCGGTCTACTCATTAACCTAACTCCTTTTTTCATTTTATCTACTTTTATAATTTTCTTCACTACTAGACAGTGAGCACTTGACTACTCATTATCTCTCAATACTTGATATTACTTGCCAAAGTTAAAGCGATTCCAAAACTTTATAATGAAACTTTCCCGTAATAAGTAAATTCACATCTTTACCGGAAACTGATAGTTAGCATAAATTTAAATTTTAGAGGATCATTCAATACTTGCCTCTGAAAATTCCTCAAGATTGCCAAAGCACTCTCAAATGATTAGCACCCAAAAAAGTTTTTTGAAAGATTTACACTAAATAAAGAAATAACCATATAAAAAATATTGTACTTTTAGTGTATGTCTTTTAAACATCTTGGGTGCTAACTAGTAGTTTTATATAAATTTAATAGATAAAATCATCTGACTTTTGCAGTAAAAACCAACCGTTTATATCCATTTTTATACTCAAGGGCAATTTTTTAGTGCCTGTTTTTCTAAATCCCGGCTATTCGTTTAATTTCTCTATACTCCCTTCTTTTTAAAAGTTTTTAAATTTTGAACCATAATAAGGAAAATTATTCTTCAATTCTTGTTAACTTCACTTCAACTTTAAATCGATCCGGATTTTTTTCCAAAACTGCGATGAACCGTTTTAAGTCTTGAAAGATAACAAATCCTTCTGTTTCGTTTTCATAATTCATCGTAAAGGATTCCGGCTTATCATTATTTTCCCCATTTCCTGATACATCCGGTTCAGATATCTTTTCTGTTTCTGCAACGGCAACTTGGTTATTTGAAGATAAAAGTGTATTAATCAACGTCTTCATTTCCTTAAACTCACTCATCAGTTGTTCAACACGTTCTTCCCCTGCATTTCCAACTTGTTCTTGTTTGGATTCCTCAACAGCCGGAGTAAGAACTTGTATATTCCCTTGTGCTTTATCTTTCTTATATTCATCTATCCACCCGTTTTTGAGGGCTAATTTTTTCAGATTGTGTTTAAAATTATGAACGGCAGAATCTCGTTTCCCCCAAATTTTTGCAAGCGATTGAGCATTCCACTTTTCTGTATATTCGGATATAAGAAACCATTGATCTTTTTTTGGAAGCTTTTTTAAATCATTAAATGGAATTACTTGTTTTGGGTCAGCGTCCGGTCTTGAGTTTGGAAATGTACGTTTCTTCTTCATTTCCTTTTTCTCAAGTCCTAAGTCTGCCAACAATTGATGGTATACCTCTTCTTCAACACCTAATGATTCTATGATTTCACTCTCTGAATAGGTCTCCCTCCATTTCGTTAGAATTTCCGTTTGTCGTTCTTTCGGATGAGTTTTTAAATCTTCGTAGGTCATTAAACTTGTAAACATATTGTACACCTTTACCTTTCCTGATTTTTTATATTTCTTTTTTTCTTTCCCTCTTAATAAGTCACTGGCAAAATAGATTTTCCTATTCCATGTTTGACTCCTTTTCCCCTTTTCGCATATGCCCCATAAGAACTAATCTTCTTTTCTTGAATTTCTGCATAATATGTTTGTTTTATGTCATTATACACATTTGGCACCGGTATCCTCCTTAGGATAATTTGAAAATCTCTTTGCATTTCATATTCTTTCTAAATTTAACGTTACAGATTTGGGCTATTATTAGGGAATTTTCTGTTATTTTTAAGCACCTTTGTACTATTTTTATTGTCTTAATCTTCAGGGACGATTTCTCTTCCTACCAGTTGTTTGAGGTACATAAAAGCATTTTTGATTTTTACATGATATTCCAATTTACCTACTTATTTCTTTAAGATATCTACTAATCAATGGAAATCTTTCTATATTATACTAGATCTCATGTGTATTATCTACATTGAATGAAAATTTCGCCACTACTTCATATAAACTTTTTAGGTTGTCATATTTAAAACCATCTATGAAATGGTTAGGATAGTTTTATATCTCTATTAATTTTTTGTACTAGATAGAAAGATAAAAACAAATGCAAACATTCATTTTATATCGTATAATTATATAAAATGTCCCAGGGGGGAATTTTATGGTTATTGAACATTTAAGACCAATCTTTTATGTTATTCTCTTATTTTCCATTATAATAATGCTTACAGTTATTATAAAGAAAAAATCAGTACATAATCTAATAATTACTTTTTATATTGTCACATTCTCAATATTTGCAATTATCTTATCGGGAATTACACTATTTCAATCCGGTATGATTGCAGATGAAACTGGAAATGCAGGAGACGAAATTAGTTTTTATTTATTCATCGCAGTTGTAATCATAAATGTAGTGAATATTGCTTTAAGTTTTTTAAAGAAAACTCGGCGACTGCCGAGCCTTTAGGTGAGTGCAGAGCCGTAGTTCAGCGAAAAAACATTTTCGCTTGCGAGGTAATGCTACCGAAGTCTTTCAGTGCACTTATGCGTTAGGAAAGTAGAAATTCAAAAATTTATACTTTCCTATTAGCTAAGAAAAAATGTCAAAAAAAATTAGGTAGATAACTAACCGGATGAAAATAAGAAGTGGAATCAGTCGGCCTAGAACGAAGCAAGTGAAATAATTATATACATCTTTCTGCCTCTATTGCTTAAATGAGGAATAAAAAGGAAGTCTTTTTGCCACCCTAATTTTGTGAAATATTAAAAACTTGTGAGGATTTTGCTGACTGCTTGACACATGTAGTATTCCGTAAAATAAAGCCTCATGATTGAATTGGAGATCAACTTTTGAAATAATATAAGTGCCAAAACTATTTTGAAAGGTGGGAGATATGAATGAAAGTATTTTTAATCGGTGCCAACGGTCAAGTGGGCAGACATATCGTAAATTTATTGCAGATGAGCAATGAACATTCAATAAAGGCAATGGTGCGTAATGAACAGCAGGCTGAAACCTTTAAACAATCAGGGGTGGATTCCTTCGTAGCCAATTTAGAAAGCAATGTGGATGATCTTGCAAAGGCAATGGAAGGCTGCGATGCTGTTATTTTCTCAGCGGGTTCCGGCAGTAAAACAGGTCCGGATAAAACATTGCTTGTTGACTTGGATGGTGCGGTAAAATCGATGGAAGCGGCAGAAAAAGTTGGAGCAAATCGTTATGTAATGGTCAGTGCCATCCAAGCGCATAACCGGGAAAGTTGGATAGACAGTCCAATTAAACCCTATATGGTTGCCAAACACTATGCAGACCGAATGCTCGTTTCAAGTTCGTTGAATTATACAATTGTACGCCCGGGTGCATTGCTCAACGAACCGGGTACAGGGAAGGTACAGCTTGCGGAAAATCTTCAAAGAGGGGCAATCCCCCGGGAAGATGTAGCCAAAACAGTAGTCGCTGTTTTAAATGAAGAAAATACGTTCCGCCGTTCATTTGATATTATATCAGGAGATACAACGATTGAAGAAGCTTTAAAAAATTTGTAGCTGTGAAAAAGAGTGCTTCTTACTCAAAAACTTGGAAAATATTGTATTGTTCGCTTATACTGGATTAAAATCAGGAACATTCATTCCTGATTTTAATCGATATACCCTTTATCTTTTAACATACGATACGCTTCTTCTTGCTTTTCTTCTTTTATTTGATATTCAAGTGTGCTATCTACAATTTTGGCACACCGCCCACCAAATGGTTTTAAGACTTCCTTTATTTCTTTTATATTTGCAGCAGAACTTTTTAGCGGATAATTTACCTTCATCCAATAACACCTCCTAAGATTCATTATAAAGAATTGAGATAAGTTTTACGGTAAAATATTTGAGCAAAAATTGAACTTATAAAGAAAACTCGGCGACTGCCGAGCCTTAAGGCGATGGCAGAGCCGTAGTTCAGCGAAAAAACATTTTCGCTTGCGAGGTAATGCTACCGAAGTCTTTCAGTGCACTTATGCGTTAGGAAAGTAGAAATTGAAAAATTTATACTTTCCTATTAGCTAAAGAAAACGAACCCTTATTGGATTCGTTTTCTCTCAAATTCTTTTTATCATTTTTCTAGGCCTAAATGAGCTTACCACTCGGCTTTTGTACCGTCGTAGTTTTTCCAGTTAGGATTTGTCCAATAAAGACCTTCAGCAGATACTTCTTTTACCTTGTCTTCATCAATTTCAAGTCCCAAACCTGGTTTTGTCGGGATATCAACATAACCATCTTTGTATTGGAAAATCTCTTTGTTCTTTACAAAGTCGAGCAAGTCAAAGCCTTTATTGTAATGGATTCCCAGTGATTGTTCTTGAATGAATACGTTCGGGCTGCAAACATCTATTTGTAAAGTGGCAGCTAATGCAATTGGGCCATATGGTGCATGGGGTGCCGCGGCAATATCATACGCTTCGGCCATCGCAATAATTTTTCTAGTTTCTAAAATACCGCCCGCTAAGGCAACGTCAGGTTGAATAATATCAATAACACCGCTGTTTAGTATATTTTTGAAGCCCCAGCGTGTATATAATCTCTCACCGGTTGCAAGCGGAGTGGATACATGTTTTGCCACTTCGACAAAACCTTCTTCGTTCTCAGGTAGAACAACTTCTTCCAGAAACATCGGGCGATATGGTTCCAATTCTTTTGCCAAAATTTTTGCCATTGGTTTATGAACACGACCATGGAAGTCGACACCGATATTTAAGTCGTTTCCAAATGTATCTCTTAAAGAAGCGACTCTTTCTACAACTGCATCAATTTTTTTAAAAGAATCAATATAGTGTAATTCTTCAGTTGCATTCATTTTAATGGAGTCAAAGCCTCGGGTCACACGATCTTGTGCATCTTTTACTACATCAGCCGGGCGATCGCCGCCAATCCATGAATATACTTTAATTCTATCTCTGGCAGATCCGCCAAGTAACTCATAAATTGGTGCATTGTAGTATTTTCCTTTAATATCCCATAGCGCCATTTCAATACCGGAAATAATCGTCATGTTAATTGGGCCGCCTCTGAAAAATACACGATAAAGTTCTTGCCAAATTTTTTCAATTTCTAAAGGATTGCGTCCAATAATTCTATCAGCCATTTCATAGGCACCGGCTACTACCGTACGGGTTTTTGTGCCGGATACCATTTCACCCCAGCCTTCAATCCCTTCATCAGTAGAAATTTTTATAAAAATCCATCTTGGTTTTACTTCATATACTTGAACACTGCTAATTTTCATGTTGATGACTCCTATCTATTGTTTTTTTCTATGAGGTAAGATTTGAGCACTAGTATTTGTCGATTCGCTTTATCAGATGATATGGGATATCAGTTCTTTTAGCGAATAGACCAGCTTAGCAAAAATTCCTCATTCGAACCATCCTCTACTATTAAATAAGTACAGGACGACTGATAAGTGACATATATTTGAGTGCCGCTTACTTAATCTTTGTATCGACTAAGCAAGCGGAAAAGCCACCCTGATATACCTAGTTAAGCTACGTTTTTGTTTTCCTCAAAATTTCTGAATTTCTTTACTTTTTCAATATAGAACCAAACAGCTCCGATTACGATAAGTAGGACCGGCACCCAAATGATTGGATTATGAATAAATGCTTCAAAGACTAGGAAGCTGACTGTTAAGCTTGTTGCGGCAAATGAGGTGATTAGACCACCGCCGCCTACATCCAGACCGACAGAAGCTGCAAGTTCTGTTAAGACTGGAGAAGTAATCGTCCCTCCATATAGAACTGCTGACATGACAACTAATCCGATTAAAATACTTCTAAACAAGTTCCCTCTTGCAATCGCTACGACCATTGCTATACGGAAGGCAACAACAGCTAAATCCGCAAAAGGAAGAACGCGGTTTCCGGGTAATAATGTTGCCAAAACAATTGTTAACGGAATAACAACAAGGGATGTCGTAATAACGGACGAGTTACCAACAATAACTGCTGCATCCAAACCAATTAAAAGCTTCTTCCCTTTAAATTTCTCTTGAGTGAATTTTTGTGCTGCTTCAGAAATTGGCATTAATCCTTCTGCGAATAAAGAAATCATTTTTGGAATTAAAACGAGTACCGCCGCCATTTCAACTGCAATACGCATAATATCTGCCACCGGATATTTTGCCAAGAAACCGATAATCCCACCAAGAAACAAACCAATCATCATTGGTTCACCAAAAATACCAAGATATTTTTGCGCATCTTTTAAAGAGAAATCAATTTTATTCAGACCCGGAATACGGTCAATGATCGCATTCAGTGGTGCTGCAATAATAACTGATGATAGAGCTGACACGGTTGGTAGAGAAACCCCCGGTAAGCCGAAAAACTTCTCAACAAGTGGTGCTGTCCAGTCAGACAATTTAAATGTAATAACAGCCATAACAATAGTTGATAGTAGAGCTAACCATATGTTGTGTGTTACAAAGTAGACCATGATCCCAACAATTGCCATATGATGATAGTTCCAAATATCAACGTCCAGCGTATCTGTTCGATTTAACACTAAAAGAAGAATGTTTACAGCTAATATTGCAAATATAAGTATGGCAATAATTGGAGAACCCCATGTAACCGCTGCAATTGAACCCCAGCCTACATCAAGAATGTCTAACTTAATTCCCCAGTTTTTAACCATCGCTTGTGATGCGCTTCCAAGGCTTCCCTTTAATAAGTTAATAACTAAGTTAATACCGGCAAAACCTATAGCAACGGTTAAACCCGATCGGAACGCTTTCGCAAAGCTTAACCTGAAAATCATACCAAATATTGTAATAATAATTGGTAACATAACAACTGCACCGGCATCTTGGATTGTTCTAAAAAAGTTTACAATTAAATCCATAGTCAAACTCCTTTTTATTTAGATTTTTCCCGATATTCATACTTTAGAAAAAGAATAATGTCTTTAATTACCAATTATTCACATATGAATAATTGGTAATTATGTTAAAATGATTCTACTAAAACATTTTCATTTCTGGCTTTTTTACTAATTCACGGATTAATTATTTAATTTATCAATGATTTCTTGAATGGTTTTGTCAACACCAACCCCGGTTAGGAAAGTGATTCCGCTAATAACAGGCGTATTTACTTTCCCACCGAACACACCTGTAGTTACAACTAAGTCGAAGTTATCAGCCTTAGATTCAACTTCCATTAATTTACATTGAGTAATCTCAACAGGAATACCGGCGTTTTCACAAGCTTCCCTAATTTTGATACCCGCTACTGTCGAAGTAGCAACGCCATTCCCACAAGCAACTAAGATTTTTTTCATGTCAATTTCCTCCTATATTTTAAAAAAATGAATTAAAGTAGATACTGTGTTATAATCGATTTCACCCGGTCCATATTTTCAGAATGTGTTAAAATGTCTTCCAAAACATCTTGTTTCTGAATAAATGAAATGACTTTTTGGAGCATTTCAATATGACCATGCGGTTGACTTAAAGCTAGCATGATGACAATTCTTACATCGATTTTTGAAGAAGGATCATCCATTCGAGCAAACTTTACAGGATTGTCCAAGATCGCTACGACAATCGCGTCTTCAATCACATGTTTTGTATCTGTATGGGGAATGGCAACATTGATATTTTCCGTATAAAGTCCGGTTGGTGTTGCAGCTTCCCTTTCCAAAATTGCATCTTTATAAGTATTTTTTACATAACCTTGTTTATAAAGTTGGTTAGCCAAAATTGAAAGCAATTCATTTTGTTCAGGCTGTCCATCTATTTTTAATATTAATGATTCATTAAAATGTAATACATTACTCATTTTCACGGTATTTAGTATACCTCTCCTCCTAACTTAATAATTTTTTTTGAAATAGTGAAAGGGACTCTTTTAGACCTGGTTCGTTTTGATTTAAAATATCTTCCTTATTAAAAATCCCAGATCCTATCCCAACATAGGAGGCACCTGCTTTAAAATACTCTGCAGCATTATCACCATTAATGCCACCTACTACCATGAGCGGCAATTTACCTAATGGAGCTTGAACATCAGAAATGAATTTGCTCCCAAGTCTGGCAGCAGGGAAAATTTTTACGATATCTGCCCCATCTTGAAACGATTGATAAATTTCTGTTGGTGTAAAAGCACTGGGAACCGTGATGATTTTCCGTTCTTTACAATATTGTAAAGTTTCTTTTGACATCATGATCGGTGAAAGTAAAAACTTTGCACCTGCTTCAATTGATTTTACGGCACCTTCATAATTCAAAACCGTTCCAGCCCCAACCATCATTCGATGACCAAACGCTTGACTTATTTTTTCGATTGTATTAAATACATCTGGAGAATTTAGTGTAATTTCAACTGCTGTTTCGATTTCACTTTCGGCAAGGACCTTTACTACTGAACGAACTTGCTCATAGGTGTATCCCCTTAAGATAACGGTCACTTTGGGGAAATTACGAATATCCATGTTTAACCTCCTAAAAAGGAACGTTTTTCAACCGTGTTACTATTTTTCTCATTAATTATCCAATTTATTTTTTGAAATTATTGGAATTCATCATTGTTGATTTTTTCATTTTCCACTAAACAAATTTCTTTTCAAAGTCTTTAATGACCATTGCTATTTTATTTGGGGTTGTTGCCTTGTCCAATTGCATTCGAAACTCCGGATTTTGTAAAAGGTTAACAAGATGGAAAAAGGCATTTAAATGTTTCTTCGCATCAACCACACTTAAGCAGCATACATATTGGACAGCCTTCCCTAAAAAATCAACCGGATCTTTGAGTCGAATCAGGTTCATGCCGACGCGATTGCTTCCATCATCGGTTGCTGCATGGGGAACAGCGAAACCTTCAGAAATGACAATATAGGGACCGTAGTTTTTCACACTTTGAATCATTGCGTGAATATATCGTTCTTCAATAGCCCCCTCTTTCAATAACTTTTGTGCGGACTTTCGAATGGCCTCTTCATACGTACCACATTCGACATCCAGTTGAATATGATCAGGTTGTAACAGTTGGTATAAATTTGGTTGTTGACTTTCCTCTTTGAAAAATCCGTAGACCACACTCATTAATTCATCTAACAGCTGGCTTGAGTAATCCTTCACATACTTATCTGTCACTTGAATGATTTGTTCCATTAATTGGTGCGGGTCTTTTTTACCATGTTCGTTTAAATCGATATGGATATTTTCCTTTTTAATCCGCTCAACCTTTTCATAAATACGTAAAATATCATTTCCGGTAAGATTTGGACTAATTACCACATAATCTACCGGTACGTCTTCAAGAGGAACGGTTGAAATAATTAAATCCACTTTTTGATTCGACTTGTTAAGTGCATGAAATAAATCATGGCGGGCGACAATATCAACAAATTTAAAGTTAAAATGATTATTTAATCTCGCTGCAATTAATTGGGATGTACCGACACCGCCGCCACAAACGACCATTGCGTTGACCTTTGATGCACGGTATTTTTTTCTCTCAATCGCGGCGCAAACATGTACCACAATATAATAAAGCTCGGACTCGTTAATCTGTTTCTCCAATGCTTTTTGGATAATATGAATGTTATTGTTGACTGCTTGGTAGACTTCGTGCGGAATACTTTTATCATCAAATACGTCCTCAATTTGAAAACTTGTATTGCCTCTGTTTGCAAAGGACTCCAAATGATTGACAAGATTTTCAAAAAACATGTAGTCCCCATTTAGATCAATTTGTAACGCTTGGGATACTTCTTCAATAAATTTTCTTGTGATGATTTGTAGCTTAACAATTTCGGTATCTTCACTGCTTTTTTTCAAGTAGTTAAGGCCATTGAAAATATTACTAAGTAGCTTCTCTTCCTCTTCAGTGATATCGACATCACAATACTGTGAAATCCTCTCAAAAATATTTTTCGAGATTTCAAGCCAATTTTCTCCTTCGATCCGAATGTTAGAGACATAAAACCCTTTTTGTATCCGTTTAACTGTTATCAGTAAATAAATAAGCAACTTATCGAATGACTCGTCGGTTAAACTGATATGATGAAGAGATTCAACTTCAATGATGATTTTTTCAATAATTTTTATGATCTCATCATTTTCGATTAATTTTAAAACGAAACTTTCAAAAGGATTAAAATTTGTCTTTTGCCGACCTTTACCTTGATAACAAGTTGAATAAATTTCAAACACTAATTTTCTTTTATCCCGTTCGCTTCCTTCTACAAGTAAACCTTTATTCGGATGTGAGGTGACCTTTAAATGATGCTCCCGGATATAAGCTTTTACATCCTTTAAATCATTTAGCAACGTTGCCCGACTAACATATAACCGATCAGCAAGGGAAGCAATGGTTACATACCCTTTAGCTTGAACAAGTAAAAGTGAAATAACAAGTTTCCTTTCAGCTTTTTCCAGCTTGTAGGAATAGAAATTGTTGTTTTCTAACAGTGCTGTGATTTCTTTTTGACTACCGGAAAAGCATACATTTCCATTTCCAAGTAGTTGAATTTGGTCGTGGCTATGGCTTTCAAGAAAACGATTGATTTCTTTTATATCATTACGTATCGTCTTCTCAGTTACCCCATGCAATTCTGCCAGCTCAGCAATACGTTGTTCTTTGTTAGCATTTTCAACCAGCTTTATAAGAATCTCACTTTTTCTTTTATCCATTCATAACCACCCACTGTCCTTTGCAAATAAATCATATCACGTATGCCTGACTCGAAACAGATTAAAAGGTTTCCTTCAAGAGGGAAAACTTTTCTACTATAAATACATGGGAGAAAGTTTTTTTCAAGGAACGAACGGAATACAGGTTTTTTTGAGGAAATTCTTTAGCAAGGTCGAACACGTCCTGTTATAACAGATTTACTAATTCGTCCGGTTTTTCGATTGTTTGATCGGGATTAGCGGCTTCAAGTATTTCCCGATCACGGAACCCCCAAAGAACGCCAACCGTAAGCATTCCAGCATTTTGCCCGGTTTGTACATCAATTTCTGTATCACCGACAAAGATACATTCACCGGTTTTACAGCTAAATTGTTTGGCAATCCACTCAGCACTAGTCGGATTCGGTTTAAGAGGAAAACGATCACTCTGACCAATAATCAAATCAAACATATTTTTCCCAAAAAGATGTTCAATAACCATAACAGCTCTTTCTTGCTTTTTATTTGTTAATACAGCCAATTTTAAACCTTTTGCTTTAAATATTTGGAGAGTTTCTTGGATCCCCTCATATGGCCTGACTTTATATGTACAGTTTTGTGCAAACATTTCGGTATACAATTTGAGTACTTGGGCAACGGTTTTTCCTTCAATATCACCTGCTGCACGTGTTGCCTTTCTTACTAACGCTTCTGTTCCGTCACCGGTAAAAGCCTTGTACGCCTCACTTGGAATTGGCACCAGCCCAACCTGTTTTAAGCATGCATTACAAGTATAAGCAATGGATTCAAGAGTATCCGCAAGTGTCCCGTCTAAATCAAATATAGCTACTTTATACATTTAAAAAGCCTCCTATTATTTTTCTAGTAGATGTTGAGATTAAGGTGTTCCCTTTTGAAATCTGTATTTTTTAAAGCTTTATTACCACCATTTTTGTTCATTTAACCAAATTATTTTGAAACAACCTATGACTTACTGAATTATAACAAAAATAATGTTCAATTATGTATATAAAAAAGAGAGAAGCTAAATTGTTTTTTCTGCTTCCCTATTTTTCATCGACAAGTATATCCGATATTTCTTTACTTTCCTTCATAAAACATACACCAAATAAACCGATGATGCAAAAAAGAACCGGTGTAAAGAGTCCGTAATAATATCCGGTGCTACTATTTCCAGGTGTCAATTGAATATGGTCCAATATTGCTCCAAATATTCCGGGCAACAAAACGGCACTCAAGAAACGCCCGTATTCGCAAAGCCTGTGACAAAACCGGCTTCCTTTACCGAAAAAGATTGGCGAACAGCAGCAAAAGTTAAAGAGTTCGCCCCAAAACAAAACCCAATGATTAGAAAAAGAAAAACTAATATTACTATCGGTGGACGCCCATCAAAGAAAAGAAATGTGGACCAACAACATAAATTGACGAGATAAAAGAAAATGTACGGCCTTTTAATTTCTTCCAGTCGACTTGATATCCATCCAATGACAGGTGCACCGATTAACGCCCCGGTAAAACTTAACATAATGAGTTGACTTGCATCCATTCGCGACATTCCATATATATTCATCGCATAGGGCACTGCCCAGGAACTAATAAATCCAATGAACCCGCCAACAATCCCAAAGTGGCAAAAAAATAACATCCAAGCTTGTCGAGTCGTAAAAATTCTACGGAAGATTACCGATAATTTTTCCCGTTCACTTTCCTTTTTCACAAATAAAGCTTGTTGCTGTTTTTTGATAAGAATAATATAAAGAAACATGCCACAAACACTTAAGATGAAGCCGGATAAGAGGAATGTCCCTCTCCAGCCAAGGAAGTCAATTACCGCTGAAAAAGGGACCGATGCGAAAAGAAAGCCTAGGCTACCGGTCATTCCTGCTACACCAATTAAACGGGTAAATTCTTTTTTACTAAACAAAATGCCTAATATAAGAACTAAGTTCACCCAAATAGTTGAATCACCGATCCCGGTTAAAATACGGGCGAAAAATAAAATTGCTTCATTGGGTGCCAAACTGTAAATCATATTCCCGACTCCTGTAAGCAGTGCCCCGACAATAAGAAAAAAATTTGGTCCAAACCGATCTGCCATAAGCCCCATTGGAATTTGTAAGCCGGTATATACGAAAAACTGAATACTTGTTATGAATCCAATCGTTGCCGCAGATGCATGAAAATCGAGCATCAATTGTTCAGTAATTAAACCCGGTGCCGTACGTTGGGCCGACATGAACAAATACGTAAACAAAACCGAGGCAAAAATCACCCACCTAAATTTTTCATTTCGTTTTTCCAATGAATTCGACTCCCATATTCGTTTACCTTATATATATGATGGGATTCATGATCGGTTTAAAGGGAAAAGTATACTGTTATTTGTTTTTTGAAATCTTACCATATCATATTAAACACTTGAGTTTCGGATGCTAAAGACAGATGCAGTTTCGTCGATAAAAAAGAAAGGTTCTCGCCTTAATATGTTGACAAGAGGTTCGTCGTCAAGAATAGGATTTTCCCGCCTAATAATGGTGACGAGAATAAGTCTCATCGACAAAACAGAGCTTTCCCTTTCCCCCTCCTCAAAATGGTGACGACAATGGGTTTCGCCGATTTATTGGTTTTTCAAGGTGCAAAACTCATGTTAAATATTTAACTCCATCCACTCATTTGTTTCCTGGAATCCAAATTTTTTGTACACAGGTTTCCCCAATTTCGAAGCGCCTAGCCATAATTTTGAAACGCTCAATTCCTTCGCTTCATCAACAAGTATTTTCAACAATTTTGTCGCAATTCCTTGCCCACGATAATCTTCTCTTGTAAACATATTTGTGATATACCCCTGTTTTCCGGTTTTATTCGTAAACGACGGAGGAAAATCATAAAAGATAATTGCCCCGCATGCGATTATTTCGTTCTGATCTTCTACTAACCATTGAATAAGTGATCCATCAGTAAGTTTGCTTTGAAAAAAATCGTACAGTTCTGTGTCGATATCAATATTAGGTTCGATCCCTTCATCCACCAATTGTTTTTTTCTCAGTTCCACCAATTGATTAAGATCTTGAATGGCAGCTTTACGGTATTTCAAAAAAATCTTCCTCCTCCTGAATTTTTTCTAGTTTGTAAAAGCTTATAATCTGGTAATTTTTCATTTGACTTTAGGCATCAATCGTGTTGATACCTATACTTTTCGAAATATTCAATTAATAACAAATAAATACCAATCCCGCTTCCATAATACCCATTTATTAATTAAAATTTATTTATAATGGTCTCTACTTGATTTGTTATCATTTCGATTAATTCTGCAGCATGCAAATTTTTGCTTAATCGAGGATTTTGCCCGCACCAAAGTGCCATAAACTCTTTATTTTTCTGTTTTGCGGCTTCTGACCGGATATCTTGAGTAAGCATGTTTTGAATTGGATAGGCAGGAAAAATGGTCTCATGCTCTTTCATTTTTTTGATAAACGCATTGTTCAATCCCCTAGCTGGCTTACCACTGAATGCCCCAGTGATGACTGCCTGTTCTTCGGTAGCGTTTAATATTGCTTTTTTATGCAGTTCATTTGCTCCACTTTCTTTACAGGTAACAAAGGCTGTCCCCATTTGAACTGCTTTCGCTCCCAATACTAGAGAAGCTAAAACTCCTCTGCCATCCGTGATACCGCCGGCTGCAATAATAGGAATAGAAACCTGATCCGCTACTTGCGGAATAAGTGCCATTGTTCCGATCATTGAATGGTCAAAGGATTCTGCAAAACTACCCCTGTGCCCCCCGGCTTCACTACCTTGGACCACAATCATATTCATTCCAGCCGCTTCATTCATTATTGCTTCTTTTACTGTTGTGGCTGTTCCAATTGGGATAATGCCGTTATTGTTTAATTTATCAATAATTTCTCTCTGAGGAATGCCAAACGTAAAACTGCAAACAGGTACTTCATATTTTAAGACGATTTGAATCTGTTCATCAAAAACAGCGGTATCGATTTGCGGAACATCATTCTTTTTTTCGATTCCTAACATTTGCCGGATAGGTTCCAGCAGCTGATTTGCACTTTCAATTTCCTCCTGTAAGACATCAGGTTTTTCAGGGACAAACAGATTGACACCAAAGGGCTTAGAAGTCAAGTCCCTTATTTTTTGAATATTTGACTCTAATTCTTCCGGAGTCATATAACCCGCCCCGATCATCCCAAGACCACCAGCATTTGATACAGCGGCAACAAGTTCAGAAGTCGTGATTCCCCCGGCCATTCCTGCTTGTATAATCGGAAATTTGATTGATAGTTTGTTGGTTACTTCTGTTTTATTCCACATGTCATTTCCCCCTCGGATAAATATAATCCCCTAAAATTCTCCAAGAAAAACAGTTCATTCGTTTCTTTGTTTCATTATTTTCATTATCATCCAACTATTCCTATTGTAGGATTTCTTGCCATTTTTGGAAAGCCAAATTACTTGTTATTATGCTTGACTTCCCAATTTTTAAAGATACATAGAAAAATAGTCATTTAATCTTTCCAACTATGTTGTAGTTGTGATTCCAAAACTTAGAGGTCAGTATGTGAAAAAATCAAAAACGAAGGATCTCCCATTGCCTTATCGCCCGATTTTTCTGTTATAATTATTTACATTCAAAACAAATAAGTTCTGCTATTTTCCATTTTCAAAAAATGTCAGGGGGAACTACGATTGATTTCACTGGAAAACATTTCGCTTAAAAGAGAAGGAAAAACAATTTTAAAAAATGTTTCTTGGGCAGTTACTCGAGGGGAACATTGGAGTATCTTAGGTTTAAACGGTTCGGGAAAAACAACTTTATTAAAAATTATTAACGGATACCTTTGGCCAACAGAGGGGCGTGTCCGTGTACTGGATCAAACTTTTGGGCAAACAAATATCCCGGAATTACGAAAGAAAATCGGCTGGGTTAGTTCTTCCATTCAACAGCGATTTCGGCCAAGTGATTCGGTATTATCCATTGTATTAAGCGGGAAATTCGGATCGATTGGGTTGTATGACACGGTACAGGAAAACGATATAGAAAAAGCCCATTATTTAATGAAATTATTAGCTTGTGAAAAATTTATGAATCAGAACTATGAGTCATTATCTCAAGGTGAACAGCAAAGGGTTCTAATTGCACGGGCATTGATGGCATCCCCTGAGCTATTAATTTTGGATGAACCTTGTACCGCATTGGATATAATAGCAAGGGAACAATTTCTAAGATTTATTGAAAAAATAGCAAATGAACCTGGGGGACCGACGCTCATTTATGTTACGCATCATGTAGAAGAAATTTTGCCCGTATTTACACACACTCTTTTGTTACGAAGTGGAGAAGTTATCGCTTCCGGTCAAACAGATGAAATTTTGACGGAAACAAATTTGTCCGCATTCTTTCAACAACCGGTTTCAATCCAAATACATGACGGTCGTACATGGATTGCATTAAAACGAACCGAAAATATTTCGATTGAAAGGCTGGTCTAATACAGCTTTTTTCAGTATAGCGAAAGTATAAAATATAGATAAAAAACGATAGAACGGTAGATTTCAATGAAGGGCGTCGAGGAGTGTCTTTTGGACGGTTTGGGTTTGTTTCATCTTCATTTTGTGTAATAAAGCCGATTGGACTTATTTTAGTTTCTCTGTCGATGAGTGTTTAAACAATTAGCACTCGCTTCAATTGATATATCATTTTTTATAGAGCTGAATATCAGTGTTTCTCCATTAGCTTTAACGGTCTTGTATCAAAAAAGGCCTTTCCTTTAAGAACAAATATTGTTCTCTTATGGAAAGACCTTTATTTTCTATTAAACTGCTAAGCTGTGATGATGTTCGGCTTCATTGTTTTTGTATTTTTGATTAAATTTCCAGATAAAATAGCCGAGTGAAATTAACATCGAACCAATAATATATATCGCTAAAATACCGGCATTTTGCCACATAAAGCTGTAATCTCCGCTTGAAATGACTGCTTTAAATCCTTTCACACTGTAAGTCATCGGTAAAAGCGGATTAAAGAATTGGACAGCTTTCGGTATTACTTCTAACGGGAATGTACCTGCACTTGATGTTAACTGTAAAATCAAAATCAAAATTGCAATGAAACGTCCCGGATTGCCTCCCAAAGTAACTAAGAATTGAATTAGTGTTATAAACGTTAAACTGGTAAAAATCGTAAATAAGTAAAATAGCGGAACATTTTGTACATCAATATCCAAGACATACAAAACGAGCGTTGCAATGAATAACGATTGAATGACTCCTATCGTTACCATTACTGCCAATTTACTTACAAACCAACTCCAACCATTTTTTGGAATTCCTGCCGAGTCAACCAATGGAAAAATAATGGTTAACAATAATGCACCGACAAATAAACCTAATGATATAAAATATGGTGCAAAACCAGTACCGTAATTCGGTACTTTATTGATATGCGCCGAGTCAACTTCTGCAGGGCTTGCCATCATATCATACGTTTTATCATTGGCATGCAGTGAACTTGCTTCATCAGCAGCTTCACTTAATTTTTTATTCAACTCATCGGTACCGGCTTGCAATTGATTTGTACCGTCAGCAAGTTGAACGGAACCTTCTGCCAATTGACCTGCACCAGAACTTAATTGACCGGAGCCATCAACTAATTGACCCATGCCGGCATTCAATTGATTGGCACCTGAAGCTAATTGATCAGCGCCTGCTTTGGCTTCACCTAATTTTTGCGTAAATAAACCAAAACTTGATAAATATTGATTTTGGCCATTGCTTAATTGTAAAGCACCTTGTTTTAGCTGCTGTGAACCTTGAGCCAGCTGGCTAATACCGGTTTGTAATGCTTTTTGACCTTCCTGTACTTGTTGAAGACCGGCAGTTAGCTGATTAAATACCGGATCTGTTGACGCCTTAATTTGAGCAGCCAATTGCCCGGTAAGTTCATTCGTATTTGTTGAACTACTGTTATTGTTAATTCCGGCAATAATTTGTTGCTTCAGTTGGTTCACTAATGCTGTTCGATCAACGGATCCAGCCAACTGTTCTCTTTGTTCGGGTGGAAGTTGTTGAATCAATGGTTGCAGTGCGGCCAATTGTTGTTGTTGATATTGAATGATAAAGTCTGCCAATTGATTTGCCATCTCATCTGCGGAAGCGATACTCGATTGTTTGACAAGAGCCGGCAATTGACTGCTCAAGCCACTTGCCAATTGATTCGGTAGTTGTGCCTGAACACTTGTAATCCCATTCTTGACTTTGTCGGTTCCTTCAATCAATTCAGGTAATTTTCCATTGATTGTTGAAATTCCTGTACTTGCTGACTTAATTCCATCGTATAGTGCATCTGTCCCTGCTTTTAAATCTTTTGATGCAGATAACAGTTGACTCCCGGCATCATTCAATTGACCAATCCCACCTGAAAGTTTTCCTGCACCATTAGTTAAATTCTTTGTTCCATCTCCGGCAGTTTGAATACCTTCCGTAAATTCAACTGATTTTTCTGCTAAAGTTTGCAAATTATCCTTTAATGTCTTTGCTCCTTCATTTAAATCATTCGCACCTTCATTCAGTTTCCCTGTCCCGTTACTGGCAGATTGGAAACCATCCGCCATTTTCATTGCGGTATCAAACATTGTTTCAGCATATGTTTTTGAAACTTCAGCGGAAACTGAATCACGAATTTTTAATACAGCCGTTTCACCAATTTGGCTGGCAAGAAAATTATAGCTGTCATTTGGCATAAATTTCAGCTGAAGTTTTTTTGGAGATTCATCCAATAAAGTTGTTGCATTTTCCGAGAAATCTTCAGGAATTTCGATGATCATATAATAAGTCAGATCATCAAGACCATCCATTGCTTTCTTCTTTGAAACAATTTGGAAATCAAAGGAATCATTATCTTTTAAGTTATCTACCAGGTTTTTACCAATATGCATTTCTTTTCCATCCATTGTGGCGCCTTTATCCAAATTAACAACTGCGACAGGAAGCTCACTCATTTGTGCATAAGGATCTTTAAAAGACCAAATAAACATCCCGCCGTAAATAAGCGGTACGAAAAGAATTGCAATGATTGGAATCAAAACTTTTTTATCCTTGAGTATTTGTTGGATTTCTTTTCCAAATAATTTTATGCCATTCAAGGAAATTACCTCCTCTTACTACTAATTGACCGAAACAGTCATTTGGTCAAGTTATGAATAAATGATAGGATCATCATGATTATGACAACCCTAATTTTCTCCCATACATGAAATCTACCTTTTAATGATTGGCAGATATGCCTTGGAAAATGTAAAGATCCAGAAGTTCAGCAAGTTCTTCTTTCGACAAGGAAGGATTATTTTTTTCCCAATCAAAAATCAATGCAACGTAAACTTTTAGAATAGCAAATGCGGTTATTCTTGGATTGCATGGGCGAATGTCTCCAGCTTCTATCGCTTGTTTTAAAATATTGGTAATGTAATTAATGATCGCCTCTTCAAAATTGTTCAACGCTTCAACAACTTCAGGTGTGCCAAACTTGGCTTCTTCAAATAATTTTATTGCCAATTGATGCTTGAGACGGTATTCCAACATTTTATAGATGGCACGATGAACATTTTCATGAAAGGACAGACCTGCTTCAAATGTTTCTTCCGCAGCTACCCGCATTTCATTAATTAAGTCTTCCATAATATAATGGAGCAGATCCTCTTTATTATTAAAAAATGTATAAATGGTACCTTTCCCGACATTTGCCAGTTTCGCAATTTGTTCCATCGAAGTTGCTTTATAACCGAATAGTGCGAATGATTTCCCCGCTGCATCAACAATCTGCTTTTTTCGATCCACTTTCACCAACAATCACCACCCTGATTGACCAAATGAACGATTCAGTCATTTAGTACAAAATATAATTTAACCCTCTTTTTCATAAAAGTCAAGGTAAAAAATTTAATTCTTACTGGATTTTTTCACCTAATGGTTATCACCCAAAAAGCCCATTTTTCAAAAACATTTACGCTCAAATGACAATATATTGTGTCTTGATAAAAATTGTTAGTACTATATTTGGTGCAAATCTTTCCTTAAAACCTTTTTGGGTGCTAATCATGACATATGTTAAAAATCATTTTTCTCCAACTATGAAAATTATATTGTCATGGCTGATATCGACTATTTCAAGCATATTAATGATACATATGGTCATTTGAATGGAGATGGCATCCTGAAACAGTTGACAGATGTGTTCAAAAACTTGGCAGCCCAAATAACCGGAGCAAATATACTCATTTGCAGATATGGCGGTGAGGAGTTCATATTTTTTATTGAGATGGAAGAAGACAAAGATATTCAATCAGTCGTAACCGCTTTTCAAGATAAGGTTAGAGAGACACCTTTTTATCTGGAAGACACAAAAGAAAAGATTAATCTCACCTTGTCTTTTGGTGTTTGCCCAATCGAGAACATTAATGACCTGACACATTCGACAGGAAAAGCCGATAAATGTTTGTATCGTTCAAAAAATAATGGGCGGAATCAAATAAGTTATGCATAAAAGGAATTTGAAATCGGATACACTCTGGCTTAGGAATGGTTATAACCTCCCCAAAAGCGGTAATACAGCTTTTTAGGAAGGTTATATCAGATTAATAGCAGGGGAAAAAAATTCCTCCTGAATTCATGGTTTCTAAGACAATAAGACAACGTTCTTGAAAATTTAGCGATATATATCCTTAATACTTTGCTCCATTTTTTCGTTACAAAGTGGACATGACTTTTCTTCCAAAAGGGAATCTTCATAAGAATCAATCCGCATCCAGGCATTACATTTAGGATTTTTACAGTCCCAGACTAAGATAGATTCTACCAGCCGTTTTTCTCCTTTTTGTTGTTTTGAGTTTGATCGTGTTCGTCCCCAAACCGATTGATCCCGTTCGGCTTCCGGGTCGGTGAATGCTTCGAGAAGGAATCGGGAAACTTTCAATTTTTCTCCCCGATACTCAGCCGGTGAACTAATATATAATTCTTCTTTTGCCCTGGTAACTGCCACATAAACAAGTCTTCGTTCTTCTTCAATAGCCGGATCACTTTTCTTCCTCTCATTAAAAATCATATCTTCTCTCACATTTGCTTCAATAGCTGATTTATGAGGTAAAATCGTGTCTGAGGCTCCAAGCAAATAAACAACCGGAAATTCCAAACCTTTTGCTTTATGAATCGTCATCAATTTCACGACATTTGCTTCCGGATCTTTTCTTAATTTTTCCATCTCCTTATTACGTTCAATAATAATATCGACAAAACATAAAAACTCCGAAACCGTTTCAAAACGTCGAGCAGATGATTCGAGTTCAGCAAGCATCTCACGCATGATCTCTTTATGGGTAGTCACATGTTTTCGTTCATCCGTTTCCATATATTTGTCGTAAACTTGCCTGATTGCCCTAACGGCTTTCATTGGTTTTTTCTGGTTTATTTTTTCGATTAACTGAATCCGCTGCCTGATTTGTTTCTTTTGAAACTCTTTGAGATGCGGGATTTCTAATGCATGGATTAATAAATTTTTTGCCGGATGAAATAAATCTCTTTCCTCTATAAATAATCCAGTCTTTTCGCGATTAAGATACAGCGTCGGTAAAATTCCTTTAACTGCGTCCAAATTACGCCCATCAATAGCCAGCCGCAAATGATCAAGGACCGGTTTAATGAGGCCGTGTTCATAAAACGTATATGAAGACCCGAAAGTGACGAAAGGGATGCCACGTAAAACAAGTTCATCAAAAATCGCCCGGTTGTTACTGTTATTTCGATATAGTATCGCAAAATCTTTAAAATTCCTCTGCCCTCGATGAACTGCTGATAAAATATTTTCAATGATTATCGTTGCTTCCTCATCCGCTGTACTTGGACGAATAAAAGATGGATCTAATTCACTTTCTATTGTTGCGTCCAACTTTTTTTCATAACGATTTTTATTAAATGAAATAATCGTATTTGCTAATCCAACGATGCTTGTTGTGGACCGGTAATTAACATTTAAATAATATGTTTTCGTTTCTTGAAAGTTTTTACTGAAATTTAAAATGATAGATGAATCTGCCCCATTAAATTCAAAGATCGTCTGGTCATCGTCTCCCACCACAAAAAGGTTATTTTGGGGCGCTGCTAACATTTTTATCAGTTCATACTGAATCGGATTCGTATCTTGCCATTCATCACATAAAATAAATTGAAAGCGACCTTGAAGTGTATGTAATAGACCCGGATGATTCTTCAACAAATGGTAGGCGTCAAGGAGGATGTCGTCAAAATCCATATAATTGTTTTCTCGTTTCCTTTGTTCGTAAGTTTGCAAAATCGATTTTATTTCTTTGTCGACTGGTGACTTTTCAGGCAGGTCACTAACTTGCAACATTTTATTTTTATAGTGAGATAAAAGGGCTACAAGTGTTTCCGGTTCATATGCATCTGAAAGGTTCATTTCTTTCATGATTATTTTTAGTATCGTATGTTTATGTTTTTCATTGCTGAGGATTTGCCGGCGATCCCCCTGTCCGCGTAATATTTGTAAAAATATTGAATGGTAGGTTCCCGTTAAAATATGTCTCACCATCTGCCAGGAAAGTCCCGGAAATGTGGAAAGTCTTTCCTTCATTTCGTCGGCTGCTTTTTTAGTAAATGTGAGTAACAGAATTTGGCTTGGAGCAACTTGATGATAAGCGATTAAATATCCTACACGTGATGTTAATACCCGTGTTTTTCCGCTACCGGCACCGGCTAAGACAAGTGCGGGGCCAGTGAAATGCCGAACAGCCTCAAGTTGTGATTGATTTAACTTTATCCCTCTTTTTTCAAGTGCCCGAAAATAATAGGCATCTTTTTCACTATTTTTTACTAAATCAATGGTTGTTTTTGTATCAGCCAAGTTTGTTTTGTGAATCTTTCTTTTTGCCGCTCCCGCAGGAAACGGGTAGAACGTCGATTCTTGGTTTGATTTGCTTCCTTGACTGTTGTTACCCTCATATTTTTTTGTGAATTCCGTTTTCCGTTCCTCCATTAAAGACACCTTTCCAATATAAATCAATATGTTCTTTTAACATAATACCATTTAATTATCCAGTTAACACCAAAAACCGGTTTTGTAAACTTGAAAGGTTTCCTGTTGATTTTTTTTATTGCTGAATACCAAGAGGGGACTAGTGAATTGAGTATCCCTACTGTTGAATTTCGGTTTTTTATTGTTAAATTTCGGGCTTCGACTGTTGAATCTGAGCCCTTTTACTGTTGATTTATCCTCTTTTACTGTTGAATACCAGGGAAGTACTGATGAATTGTGTATCCCTACTGTTAAATAATATCCTTCTACTGTTGAATTTCTAGGGGCAATTCCTAATATTCTACAGGTCGACGAGTGCGTCAATGAAAATCTTAACAATCGTTCTCCTCTTTTTTTTCTTTTTCCTTTAAATTTTTTGTCCCACTGTATAACCCACTTGCAGATAACCCGAGCATGATGCCAACAAGAATCCCTTCTTTCAATGGAGCCGACAAATAAAAAATACCAAATAAAATCCCAAGAACAAGGGAAACGAGTGGTGAAAACTTAGATGGCATTCCTAATCGTTTAAACACTTCTACGACTCCTAAAATTAAGGGAATAATGACCACATCATAGTACGTAAACATTTAAACTTCCCTCCATTAATAATGGTTTCAAAAAAGTGTGGAAAAAGGTTTGGTAGAACGTCAATAAATTAGCTTCTTTTTTTACTAGTATATTAAGGAGACTTACAATTGTGGCGGCCATTATCATTTTTCAAAAGTGGAACTTCATTCAATGAGAAAGTCGAGATCCCCCCTCCTTTTTCCTATTTCCGGAGTCAATTAACCTAGGATCATTAAATGCAAATAAACCCACAAAAAACTGTGGGATTTAAAAATCTACTTCCATATTGAATTAACAGCTTCCCAATACCTCATAAATCGCTTTTGCAACACCGTTTTCTTCATTTGTTGCTGTGGTCCAATCGGCTGCGTTTTTCACAGTATCTTGTGCATTACCCATGGCAACCCCAAAACCTGCTTTCTTAATCATAGAAATATCATTCAAGCTGTCACCAACAGCCATCACATGATCCATCGTAAACCCTAGCCTATCACACACTTTTTCCAAAGCTGACCCTTTATTAATACCAAGAGGGTTGATTTCTAAGTTAGTCGGACTGGAATTGGTAACTTCCAAATCATCCTTCCTTAATTCTTCTATAATCATATTTCTTAAGTTTGTATCATGAATGTCAAAGCCGAATTTTAACCACTTATATTTACTGAGATCCATATGATGGGGAATATTGTTATGAAATATTTCCCCTTCCGTAATTGCCCAGTATGTTAAATTATGTATGTTTGCCAATTTCCATAACCGTTCAATTTGTTCTTGCCTAAATAAATGCTGCTCAATCAGCTTCCCGCGACTCTCCCATATTTCACTTCCATTGATTGTAACAGAAAATGAACTTAAATTCAGTTCATCCATATATCTTTCAATTTGCTGAAAAGGTCTCCCGGTACTAATAACAATTTGAATATCGGATTCTTTTGCTCTTTTAATTGCCTTTTTATTTTCCTCCGTTATCTCTTGATTATGATTTAACAATGTTCCATCCATATCTAAAGCGATTAGTCGGATTTCCCGTTTCACTGCCATCATCCTTTCTCTCTCTTTCACTCTAACATGAATAAATTGTACACGGTATTTGAATTAATTATAGACCTTTTATCAGACATCCCCAACTGAATAATTCCCACCAAAAGGTTTTTACGGAAAACTTTATACAACATTTAAAAAAACTCGACATTTCCAACATTGTAAACAAATTAATCTGAAAGCTTATATCAAAATAGATTGATCATCACTACTTTATCACGTTTCCCAATAATAAACGAGGGATTCATAAGGTCTTAATCGAAGCTCGCCCCAAGTAGTTTGAGATTCTCTGTAATTGGATATGATAATAGTTGGATTTTTCACAACTCCAACCGGAAGTGACACATCGACCATATTTCCATAAAAATTACTAATAACCAACAAATGTTCATTTTGCCAATTTCGCATGTAAGCAAAAACATTTGGGTCATCCTCAATTAATAACCGATAATCTCCATTACTAATAATATCATAAGTTTTCCGCAAACGAATTAATTTTTGATAATGATAAAAAATCGAGTCCGGGTCCTGTATCGATTTTTCCGCATTGATTTCACTAAAATAATATTGACCGGTTTTTTCATCAAATTGCCATGCCGAGCCACCAAATTTTGACTGCCAATTATTCGGTTCTTTTCCGTCCACCGGAACTTTCCAAATATAATAATCACGATATGGATTGTTTCGAGATGAGGCGGATTTTTTGAACCACTCATGCTCTGTTGACGTATGGTTTAGTACTATATCCATAATGATTTTGAGATTGCGTTGATGTACTCAAAGGTTCCGCATGCTACAGAAATAATCACTGTTATTATCATTAGAATCATTTTTATATGCTCCTATGTTCATAGTATTCTTAATGAAAATTTATACTTAGTGTATTTCGCAATTTCGTTATCATTAGTGAATACTACATAATTATCTCTGTCTTGTTCGGATTTTTTTATCTTTCCCTACGTTTATGCATTTATGATTAACCAGCTCCACTAAAAAAGACGAGTAGAATGTTAGAAACTTCTAACCATTTACTCGTCTATGTTCCCCTTTAAATTTATCTTGTCCTTCAATTCCAAAACCTCAGATTCCGTTAATCCGGTAATTTTAATGATCAAATGAAGGTCTAAACCTTCCATCAACATCATTTTCGCATCTTCCCGTTTGCCTTCTTTTATGCCTTTTTCTATGCCTTTTTTTATGCCCTCTTCTATGCCTTCCCCACGAATGGAATTTATATCCTTTAATGCTTTTTCACGGGCTTCCGCCAACATCCGGGCTTCCCTGTCCATACTTACTGTGCGCAACATATCTACCGCATTTTCTATTATCGGGTCTTGATTTGCCATCTCTTCCCACCTCGCATCATCTTCATTTGTTAAAAAGCGTCCTCGAATAATTTTGCTCCGTAGTACAACGTCCTTTTGTCGATATTTCTTTGATTTACTCTTTGCATTTCAAGATTGACATGGCCAAAACCGGCGACCTTTGCCCGAATATCCAAAATCGCATACTGATCTGTTACGTTTGTTTGAAACGTTAATGGATTAGTAATTTCTACGGTTCCTAAACTCAGTCCTTTTGGTACATTGAAAACATCATTCAATAATGCCAATAGCAACTTATTTGACTGTTTCGTGCCCCGACCAAAAATGAACTTAAAAACAAAGTCATTTTTTGGTTTGAGCCAAAAAATTGGAAGTTTATAAACCATACGTAACTTAACTCGTTCCTTTCATTTTTATTATACAAAATTTTTGCTTCGATGAATATAACGGAATTTTCGGTTACTTTGAAAAAATTAGGATGATTAATACAGTACGAAACGAAAAAGAAAGGAAAATCATTAGGGGAATTTTATGCATATCTTATTCGACAAAAATACCAAAAATCCTTCAATTTTTTAAAATTTTTTTGGATACTTGCATTTTCATTCCGTAATAGGCTCATCTTATGAAAGGTAACGGATCACCGCTTTTATTGAATAAAAACAAAGGACTAAATTACTTTTAGTCCTTTGTTTTATTTGATTAGTCTGTCATGTAATTGTTAACTAGCTCATAACATCTGTCCTTTGTTGATTCGTATAATGAGGTGTAGTATGCCACATTTTCATTCGTACCTCCCTCATATTTTTGTCTTTCTTCATTTGCTTTGTCTTCTTTCTGTTCTATCCAGTTAATTTGTTCGGCCTTTAAATCTTTCATTATCTCCGGAGATAACTCCTTTTTTAGCAAAGCATAAATCTCATTTAAAGCTTCATCATACTTTTCGTATGAAATTCCATAATAGTCTTTCATAGCATTTGTTACACCTTTATCAGAATCCTTCTTTGCTGGCAATGTATCAAGTTCCTTTTGAATATTGTCTAATTTTTCTATAAACTCAGTTCTTCTCCCCTCTATTTTTGTTGTATTATTCGTTTGCCCTTTACTAACTTCTCCCTGCGAGGTGCTAGATTCATCGGAATGATTATTACTGCTATTATTGGATTCCACTGTACTGTCAGCAGGTGAATCATTAGATTGAGAAGAAGCGTCTGTACTCTCTGCGTTAGATTGATTATTAGTTGATGTAGCCTTATTAGATGAATTGCTACAAGCAGACATTCCACCTACCAAAATTACGAATAGGGCTACAATAAAAAATTTACTTTTATACACCTTTACATCTCCAATCTGTTTTATACATATTTCCAGCAAAAATACAAATTCGACTTAGTGGGAAATTTATAAGCTCTACTTGCTCAGCTCTCACCTAACCACCGAATTTTTTATGTATCATATAAATTATTGTACCATAACGAAAAATAACCTTTTAAAATTTTTACATTTGCTGGCAATTAATTCAACTTGTGATACCTTTAACCAAACTAGTACTTTGATAGAAGTAAAATTTATAAAAAAATAGAGGCCAGGAATAAAATTTTTCCAAGCCCTAAATTGTGATCGAAAGTGTTTTTGCTTAAAAATCATACTGTCATTAGTACTGCAATTTTTCGTGTTATTTACTCTTTTGCATCTCTTAAGTGAACCACCCCTCCGTATGAAAGGATAGGTTTATTTTACATTTGCAATGGTTGCCGAATCAAGTGGGAATAAATCGCTAGACGTTCGCTCATGCTCCTCCAAATAATTTTTTACTAAATAGTATCCAACACAATAACCGAGCATTTTCGGGAGCAAACGAAAACCGTAAAGAAATTCTTGATGTTTTGGATGGTTTTTTGGAATATTACTGTTTGGATAAATGATTTTTTTCCACATTTGATTCAACTGTCCTTCTGTATAATAGGATGTCCATTTAGCAAGATATTCTTCACCAACCAGTTCTCTTACTGCATTTTCCGCAAGACCTTCCAAAATAATGGAATCCAACAATATATAATTTTCTTCCTGCTTATCATTCTTTGCCAGCCGGCAGACATGGTTATATTCATGGACAAACAATGCTCTGATTTCATTATCGCTATTTTGGTCAGACAAAAAAAGAAATAATTTATCTTTAAAAGCTAATCCTGATTTTCCATTTTGATCACGCATAATCTTCGGATTACTCATTTCTGATGGAAAAATAAAAATGGGGATATCCGGACCGTTCCACAACTTTTGCAGTTTTGTCGCTTCCGTCTGTACCAGCTTCCAAATATTATGCTTTTGCCATTTATTTATTGCTTTTTTTATATTCGTTGAAGGTTTTCTATACATACCGTGCCATGTTAAATATTCGTATATTTCTTCAGATGCTGCCCCTCCAAAATGTGATTTTAATTTTTCACAAAGTGTTAACGGCTGTTCATATCCGTTTAACAACCATTGATCAGTAGGAATAACAGTCATACGAGACCTCCTCATTATCAGCCAAATGTAATGAATATCAAATTTTCCCCTTTAACTCCATCGTTGTATAAACGTCACGAAATCCGAGTTTTCGGTATAATTGTTTTGCATGATTGCCTTCGAATACATTCAATTGAATTCTGTCATAACCCATTTTATTCAACTGCCGGCATGCTTCTTTACATAATTGTTTAGCAATGCCTTTTTTACGGAAAGGAGGTAAAACATATAATTCTGGTATAATACCTATTACTTGGTCCGTGTAAAAATCATAATTTGTACCGATTCCAATCCAACCTTGAATCGTATTATTTTCAATATAAACGAGATAGAACCCGCCATTATTTAAAAATGGCCAAATTAATTCTTTCGCTTTCTGCCAACTTGGAACAACATTGCCAACTGTCGCTTCATCCATCACGTCCAAAGCACATTTCAATATTTCTTTCGTCTGCTGAATCGTTGCTTTTTGGATAGGCAAATCATCTACACCCCTTTTTTAACGTTTAGAATATCCTATGATTGCCATCAAAATAAATCCAATATTTCTGAAAGCAAAAGAAAAGTTTTTCTCCGGTGAATCATATTTAAAGAAGACTCGACGATTAAGGTAGAGCAGTGCAATAGTTGAGCTTATACTACATCGAGTTCGCAACTGTGCTTAAATTTTTTCATTAAGTATAAAAAACCTCGACTGTTTATCGAGGTTTTAACAAAAATGAATTTTTCTTCATTGTTACCAAAAGAAAAACGGAAGGATTGCTAACGATACAATAGCTCCCAGTGCAAGTCCATAGGTAAAGCCATAGCCCCAACCATAATATCCGTAACCAAAGCCGCCGAAATTTCTTGGTCCGCCAAGAGGTCGAATATATACTTTTCGCGGGTTAACATCTACTATAATTCCTCTGTGCACACTCCCATCACGTGTTTTAATATGAACCGCTTTTCCCCGATATCGATTGCATAAATGATAAATGTGAGCTGACACATTCACACCTCCATTATTTTTCAAGCTACATTATCATATGGGATTTCTTAAATACGGAAATGGACAAATATATTAGGATATGTGTGGATTTTAAAATAGGATACGTAAGCTTCAATCATCGATCAAATGATTGGTCGAATGTACCTCTCCAATAATGTTCCTCGCTGACCCGAACTTTTGAAATTGGGTTCCTTTGCTTGCGCGAACTCCTGCTTCCGTTACTATCCCTGTGAAGCTAACAAAAACAAAAAAATGTTCAAGATTTTTATACTAAAAAAAGACTGTCCCTCTTAGTGGAGACAGCCTTTTTAATTCCTTCGTTATATTATTTTTTTAAGTGGAATGGTACAGTGCTGACAACAACATTTTTACGCAATAATAAAAATTCACGAATCATCAAACTTGATTGGTTATGCAAAAAGTAATGCCACCCTTTTTTTGGGATAAATTGCGGAATAATGACCGTCACATTATAATGATTCTCATTTGCTTTTTTATTAACAAAATCAATAAATTTGGAAAGTGGACCAATTATACTGCGATAGTAAGAATATAAGGTCACAATTCTTATATCCGGATGTACTTTTTTCCATTTTTCCTCAAGCTTAATAATATTTTCTCGGTCAAATCCAACATAGACAGCGATAATTTGGTCGGGTGATAAAGACTTTGCATAATTTAGTGAATTTTCTACAACAGTCGTAATACCGGAAACAGGTAAAACAATGATATTACCTTGTATCGGTAAGGCAGAAGCTGCTTCTTGAATTCGCAGTTGCTCACCGACAGCTTCATAGTGTTTTCGAATTTGATGAAAAAGGATAATAATAATTGGCAAGAAAATAAACACCGGCCATACTTGAGTTAATTTCGTTATAAAAAACATCATTGTTACGATAAAGCAAATGAATGTACCAATCGTATTGATAATGAATTTTGTTACCCAGTTTGCCGGCTTTTCCCGTAACCATTTCAACATCATCCCTGTTTGGGCCAACGTAAACGGAATAAATACACCGACCGCATACAACGGAATAAGATGTTCCGTATTTCCTTTAAAAATTAAAATCAGTATAATGGCTGCTACACCTAAAGTAACGATACCATTAGAAAACACAAGTCTGTCGCCCCGATTTGAAAGCATTCGTGGCAAATACTTATCCCTGGCAAGATTAACGGCTAAAAGTGGAAAAGCTGAGTATCCGGTATTTGCTGCAAACACAAGAATTAAAGCTGTTGTCCCTTGAATAAAATAATACATCCAGTTTCGACCAAATGTTTGAGAAGCAATCTGCGAAACAACGGTTTCTCTTGCACTGGGTGTAATTCCGTAATAATAGGCCAAGAAAGTAATCCCAGAAAAAAGAACAGCAAGAATCAGTCCCATTGAAACTAGTGTTTTTGCAGCATTTTTCGGAGCCGGATCCCGGAAATTAGGAATCGCATTGGAAATTGCCTCAACACCGGTTAAAGCTGAACTTCCTGAAGCAAATGCCTTTAGTAATAAAAATAGAGAAATACCTGCCACCGGTGTCCCAATCGATGTATGGTTTTCTGCAGGGACCACACCTGAGCTAATATTAAAAAGTCCAACACCGATCATAATAATTAAAGCAAATACAAATAAATAGACCGGATAAGCCAGTATCGATGCAGACTCCGTAATTCCCCGGAGGTTTAATAAAGTAATAAGTAAGACAAAGGCGACAGCAATTGCGACTTTATGATCGTGTAAAATTGGAAATGCAGAAGTTATCGCATCCGCCCCCGCTGACACACTGACAGCAACCGTTAAAATATAGTCGACCAATAGGGAACCACCGGCAATTAATCCAAAGTCTGCACCGAGATTTTCCCTCGAAACCATATATGCTCCACCGCCGCGGGGATACGCATAAATAATTTGCCGATAAGATAAAATTAGTGCGATTAATAAAATTAGAATTCCAACCGCAATTGGGAGTGAGTACCAAAGAGCTGCCGCCCCTAAGGTCACCAAAACAATCAAAATTTGTTCCGGACCATAGGCGACGGAAGAAAGTGCATCTGAGGATAAAATCGCCAATGCTTTTGTTTTGGATAATTTTTGTTCACCTAATTCGGTTGATTTTAATGGTCTGCCAATAAGCAATCTCTTTAATGCAGTTACCAAAGTTTTCACCTTCTATAAGTAAATAATCTGTAAACTTAGACTTTCCATTTCGAAACAAAACAAAGCTGGTTTTCCTTACCAAATTTGATAAAGAAAAGCGTATGGCCCCCGCTTTGCGAAGTTTGCTAGTTGCTTGCGGCCGCATCTAGAAAATAAAAACTTGTCTTCAGGCTGTTCACTAGTATTTTTTTACAGAAAACAAAAAATGCCTACAGTTCTCCGGTCAAGACTTTGTAGACACAAATATTTTCATTCAAAATTTCACCTTCCCTTTCAATAACGCTTACGAGGTTAGCTGGCGGATTCGGGACATTGAATATCCCTACCTAAAGGATTCACCCCTTGGATTTATATATAAAATCCATCGTTGGTTCCCCCGTACAATATTGTTTCAGCGACTTAAACAAGGTAACAGATGATATATTACTCCCTTTTTTTTCACTTGTAAATGATAAAATGTGAAATAAATTGTAGTTTTTTACGAAAGTTTTATTACGAATATCCCGATGTTTTAAGTTGTCATTCAGAAGTAAAAGATATACGATAAAACTATATTTCTCATTTTAAATAGGGGGATGTTAAAAATGATTATTGGGGTACCAAAAGAGATTAAAAATAATGAAAATCGTGTCGCAATTACACCATCAGGAGTCATCCAATTGATTGGTGCAGGACACACAGTACTTATTGAAAAAAATGCAGGGGAAGGCAGTTCGTTTTCAAATGCAGAATATGAACAGGCCGGTGCAAAAATTATAAATAGCGCCTCGGAAGTTTGGGAAAAGGCACAAATGATATTGAAAGTAAAGGAGCCGCTCCCGTCAGAGTATCCATATTTTCGACGGGGATTAATCATTTTTACCTACCTTCACTTGGCAAATGAATCTCAACTAGCCAGAGCACTGATAGAAAATAAAGTGACAGCAATCGCTTATGAGACATTATCAGTCAATAAAACACTACCATTATTGACACCGATGAGTGAAGTAGCCGGTCGAATGGCTGTACAAATCGGTGCCCAATATTTAGAAAAATCCGAGGGTGGTAAAGGGATTCTCCTAAGCGGCATACCTGGTGTGAAACGTGGCAAAGTAACCATTATCGGTGGGGGAGTTGTTGGTACAAATGCGGCAAAAATCGCGCTTGGCTTCGGTGCTAATGTAACCATTGTCGATTTAAATTCAAATCGGCTCCGTCAGCTGGAAGAAATATTCGGTACACGTATTCAAACATTGATATCTAACTCGTACAATATTGCCGATGCGGTAAAGGATTCTGATTTGGTGATTGGTTCCGTCTTGATTCCGGGAGCAAAAGCACCAAAACTTGTCACAGAAGAAATGGTAAAAACAATGCAACCGGGTTCAGTGATTGTGGATGTCGCAATTGACCAAGGCGGCAATTTTGAAACGGTTGATCATCCGACAACGCATGATGACCCAATCTTTGTCAAACATGGTGTAATCCACTATGCAGTTTCTAACATTCCTGGCGCTGTTCCGCGAACTTCGACGATTGGACTGACAAATGTCACGATCCCATATGCTGTAGAAATTGCCAATAAAGGGCTCGTGAAGGCAATTACCGAAAGTGAAGCCATCAAATCAGCTGTCAATGTATTAAACGGGAAAGTTACTTATGAGGCAGTTGCCCGTGATTTAGGATTGACTTATGTGACGGTTGAAGATGCATTAGCCGCAGGAATTTACTGAACGAAACTGTACTAATGGAAAATGATACATTTAAGGATGAAAGCAAGTTCGAGACAAAATTAAGCAACGATGAAACGAAAAGCTCTTTTCACATAATTAATGAAAAGAGCTTTGTTAAATTTACGCATATGATTTTTTGTTCTGCTTACAAAAGGTAATGAACCTTTTTTTACTCTAGTAGATTTTATCCCCATTAAAAATTGAATTTTTGACAATTACATAATCAACTTGACGGAGAGCACTTAATTTATTTCCACCGGCATAAGAAATGGATGATTGCAAGTCTTCTTCCATTTCCGTCAGTGTGTTTTGAAGCCGGCCTTTGTATTCCACCCACATTTTCTTCCCCTCGACATTCCGTCTTTCCCCTTTTTGAAACTCGGAAGCCGAACCAAAGTATTCTTTGTAAATTTTACCGTCAACGATTTTTGTTTCTCCCGGTGATTCTTCGTGACCGGCAAATAATGAACCAATCATAACCATAGAAGCACCGAAACGGATCGATTTGGCAATATCGCCGTGTGTCCGGATTCCACCGTCGGCAATGATTGGTTTTGTTGCCGCTTTTGCACACCATCTTAATGCAGCTAATTGCCAACCACCTGTCCCAAAACCGGTTTTTATTTTCGTAATACATACTTTCCCGGGTCCAATTCCCACTTTCGTCGCATCTGCCCCGGCATGCTCCAATTCTCTTACCGCTTCCGGTGTCCCGACATTTCCGGCAATAACAAACGATTCCGGAAGCAATTTTTTAATATGTTTAATCATGTCAATCACTGAATCCGAATGACCGTGTGCAATATCAATGGTAATGTATTCCGGAACGAGATTTTCATCGGCCAGCTGTTGGATAAAATCATATTCTCCATTCTTTACACCAACACTAATCGATGCATATAATCCACGGGCCTGCATATCTTTAATAAAATCGATCCGCTTTTCCGGTTTAAAGCGATGCATAATATAGAAATACCCGTTTTCAGCTAAATATAGGGCAATTTTTTCATCAATAATTGTTTGCATATTGGCAGGAACGACCGGTAAACGAAATCTTCGTCCGCCAAATTCAATTGTTGTATCACATTCTTTTCGACTCTTTACAATACATTTAGCAGGAATCAGTTGAATGTCCTCATAATCAAATACTTTTCGCAAAATAATCACCTCTATATACGAATAATCTTAAATAAATTTTATTTTATTGTTCGCCATTAGCACTATACCTTATTTTTTCACTTCTGTCAAAGATTTTTAAATGAATTAATCCCGAATAAAATTATAAATAAAAAAGCCTTATCAGCTAAAAATAGATAAGACTAGTGAAAAAACATATTATTTTTGTAACTTCTCTTTAACAAATGGTAACTAGATCGCTTTACTTACTCGATCTGCCTTTTCTTTTCCCTACATTTAACACGACTCAAAATAATTGTGCTTTAGGCGTGTGCTATAGAAAAATGCCCTTTTTCGGGGCTGAACAAAATGATTAGCTTATTCCGGCTTTACATAATCAAATGTAAGCTCATCATCGTTCGGATCATAATTTACATGGAGATCATGTCCATCAAAAAACCAAACATCGGAAGTTTCTACATAAAAATCGATACCATCCTTTTCGGTGTAAACAGCCATATCAACCGGATCATTATCCTGGGTAAAACCAAGGGCAAAGTTTTTTTGTACCGGACTCGACCCATAAATTTTACTAAAAAACTTAACTTTATCACCTTTTTTTAAGCCCATTGACTCCTTAAACCATTCAAGTGCGTTTTGACTTATTATAATTTCCATAGTTCCACTCCTCGATGCTGTAGAATCTGTTTATTTTTAATTTATCTTTTCTGGGAAAATTCATTCCGACATTGGTCATGATACATTCATGATAACAAAACGATAAGTAGATGTTAAGGAAAAGCTTTGTTTTAAGTATTTATAATTGCTTTAATATTATTGACATAAAAAGCATAAGAATAGTAAAATCATTGTAATCGATTACATTTTTTTATATGAACACACTTTAGAAAGATTCTCTTAAACTATCAACAATACATTATTAAGGAGCTGTTGCCCGTGTTCACTTCATTAACACCTTTGGATTGGAAAAGACGAGCTGTAAAATACTACCCAAATAAAGTTGCTGTTATTGATGGCGAGAAAAAATTTACGTATAAACAATTTTCAGAACGGACGGATTTACTATCAAAAGCATTATATCAAGCCGGGATCAGGGAAAAAGATCATGTTGCAGTTATGTTGCCGAATACCCATTATATGCTGGAATGTTTTTACGGAATTAGCCAATTAGGTGCCGTAATGGTTCCTTTAAACTATCGAATTTCCTCTTCTGATATGGAATATATTATCAATCATAGTGATGCGAAAATGCTTATAGTTGATGCCGAATTTGCCATGGCAATTGAAAAAATTAAAGATCAATTAGTTTTGGATCAAATTATTATCGTCGCAACCGATGGGTTTGAAACGTCTTTAAACGGGGTCGACTATGAGGATTTTATTAATCACGCTCCCGACATACCATTACCGAAAGTGGAAATTGATGAAAGACAATTGTTAACGATAAATTATACAAGTGGAACTACATCCCGGCCTAAGGGCGTTATGTTAACTCATCGAAACAATTATTTAAACGCAGCTGATTTTTTATACCACTTGCATGTTGGGCATGATGATGTTTATTTACATACATTACCGATGTTTCACGCCAATGGTTGGGGAGGTGTTTGGGCAATTACCGCGGCAGGAGCTACACATGTTTGTTTACGAAAGGTTGACCCTCCTGTTATTTTGCGTTTATTTGAAGAGCTCAAGATAACTTTACTCTGCGGGGCGCCGACTGTTCTTAACATGCTTGTAAATCACCCGGCTGCAAAAGAAATAAATATCAAAACGAGCCCACGAATGGCCGTGGCAGGTTCACCACCAGCTGCTGCATTAATCCAAAAAGCTCAAGATATTCTTAACTTGGATATTATCCATGTATATGGGTTAACGGAGACATCTCCATTTATTTTATATTGTGAATGGAAAAGGTCGTTTGAAAACAAAAATTTGGAAGAACAGTCCACGATAAAAGCACGCCAAGGAATCGAATTAATCTTTAACGGTGAGACAAAAGTGATCCGTCCAAATGGTGAAGCAGTGGCATGGGACGGTCAAGAACTCGGTGAGATTGTTGCCCGCGGGAATGTCGTAATGGAAGGTTATTATAAAGATCCGGATAAAACACGGGAAGCAATTGTTGATGGTTGGTTCCATACCGGTGATTTAGCCGTAACCCATCCAGACGGTTACATTGAAATTCGCGACCGGGCGAAAGATATCATCATCTCCGGTGGCGAAAATATTTCATCAACAGAGGTTGAAGGTGTATTATACAGGCATCCTGCTGTTTTGGAAGTTGCTGTTATTGCGGTGCCCGATGAAAAATGGGGAGAAGTTCCAAAAGCTATCATCGTTCTTCAACCCGGAGCAACCGTTACCGAACAAGAAATCATTGATTATTGTCGCGACAATATGGCCCATTTCAAAGCACCGAAATCCGTTGATTTTGTTGAATCTTTGCCAAAGACAGCAACAGGTAAATTACAAAAATACCGGTTGCGACAAATGTATTGGCAAAGTTCAAAAAATGTTAACTAAACGTTTATTGATACAGATGGGAAAATCCCACTTAAGGAGTCATAAAAACCGGGCATGTAGCCCGGTTTTTAGAAATCGCCTCCCTTCCTGTCACCACTTTATGATTTTGGCTCTATTAATTTAAAATATGTTTTATCATTATATTGATTAATCTTTTTATGCTTTGCCACGATTTTGCCTTCATATAAAGATTGTCCGGTAGATAAATCACCGATAAATAAAGAATATCCATCATCAATCGCATTAATAATATAAATTTTGCCATTCAAAACAGTAATAAACGGTTCTGCGTGTAAATCATCATTGTCAGTATTTTCGGAAGTCTGAGGAACATTAAATAAAATCTTTTCACGCCAAGTCCCAGTCTCAATATCATATGGAACCACTTCCAGGCGATTATCGATCTGATTTTGCAAAAATACGGTCGAATTATGTAATGATGCCGCTTCAACCATTCCTAATTCCTCATGATTTATTTTTTCCAAGACTTCCTTTTCAAAATTATAAACATAACACTCACTTGCTAATATTTTCTCTTCAACTTCTTTTGTATTTTCGTTCATCTCTTCTTGAACCCTTTGCAATAAAAATAAGGCATATTCACTTGGCTTTAAAGAAAGGCTATCATTATTTATAGAAAATGACGTCCAGTTTCCATTTTCTACTCCTTCACTATTTTTTAAAATGACATCGTCACGGATGAGCTTTTTTTCTTTTAAATCAAAAACATAAAGATGTGCCTCCTCACTACTGTCCTCGCTAAAGTTATTTGTCAATACTTTTACCTTACCATTCAACAACTGTACATCATTTATGTTAATCGTATAATAATTTTCACCATCCGGTATGGCCACTTCAAAGGCTACTGTTTCATTTGTTTTTTTATCCAATACTTCTATAAGAAATTCATTTTTATTTGTCATACCGCTAAACGTGTTCTCTATTTCATATTCAGCATAGGCCAGCCAAGCTTTATCTTCATAAAAATTTCCCGGATTTAACACTTTTTGCCGCAAAAAGTTCTTATGTTCCTTCATTATTTTTTCAAACTGTGATGGTAGTTCCACTATTTCACTAATAATACTATCATAGTTTATATTCATCGTTTTTCCGTTCAAAATCTTAAATGAATAGTGAATGTCATTTACATTGTAATCACCATGAATGACTAAATCTTGCAATTCCTTTTCATCACCGCTTATTTTTTTTACCTCAAATTCAGGAACGGTCCGTGATGCAAAACTGCTACGAATATAGTAAGTTCCGACCGTAATGACGGTAATGATCAAAACAACAATGATTTTCCAATATTTCTTCATCCGAGAAGCCCCCCATCAAACTCTGATTTTGTATTTTAATAGGTAATTTCCAATCCATACTGCTCCAATTAATACAATGATACCGGCAATAACTTCCATAACAAACAGCTCCACCGGGAAAAAATAATAATTAAGTACAAAAGTATCAATCAAAAGGGGCATCAAGAAAAATCCGACAGAAACGAGTCCATAAGAAATACCAAAAATAATCCCTTTCAGACGATAGCAGCGTTCAAATAAAATTGCCGTAAACGTAACGCAAACCGCAACAATCCCCATCCCATAAAATAGTAAAAAATCTATTAAGGAACCTGGAAGAATGACCGACAAATAATTAAAATCGGTATATTCCTTTATAGGCAGATCCACCCGAAATTCGGCAGGAACAATCCATTTCATTATTTGCATTTCAATCAAGAACAAGAGAAGTTGAAGGGCAACTAATCCAAAAACAAATATTAGGATTGCCGTCGCTTTCGCAAAGTACAGGTTCAATCTTGCAGTTGGAAGCATTAGCAATCGATATATAAACGAATTTTTACCGAGCCAATCACGATACCAAATAAAAAATACATAGATTAGAAGAACAACGACACATAATGCAATCGACCAATAAAACCAATTGGATTGAACGACTCTTTGCATTGTAAACGCTTCGTAATTTTTAATAAAATCGGCTTTAGACATCATATCACCATAAATAACATTCTTGGCCTCCCGCATATATCCTCTTGACTCCACAATAACTGCGAAAATTTGCATTATAATCGTTACGATAACGAGAACAATGTATAATTTGAAAAAACGATTGAACTCAAAATTGACAAGTTTCAAATACCGATTCATGATTCATACACCTCCCGCATCACATCAATGACTGATTTACCCTCTTTTTCTCGGACTTCTTCAACATGAAACTCTTTCAACACTACACCATTGTCTATCAGAACGACTTTATCAATCAGATGCTCAATATCATTAATTTCATGGGTGGTAATAATAACCCCTCTATCTTCAATTAGGTGACTGGTAAACACATTTGCAATTTCTTCACGACTAAAAATATCTATCCCGGAAAACGGTTCATCCATTAATAAATAGTCAACATCTAAAGCCAAACCAAGCAGTATATTCACTTTAGCAGTGTTTCCTTTTGATAATTCACTAATCCGCTCTGTTTCTTCTAATTTAAAAAATTCAAGCAGCTCTTCTGCCCGTTTTTGATTCCAGCTTTGATAAAAATCGGCCATGAAGGCAAAAGCATCCCCTATTCGCATCTGCGGAGGCATCGTTATTGTATCAGGAATAAAGGTGATTTTTTCATAACTGTCTTTTGTAAGTTTACTTCCATCAATGAAAATTTCCCCGCTATTAATTGGGATTAACGACATAATTGCTTGCATAATCGTTGTTTTTCCTACACCATTAATCCCGATTAAACATGTAATTTGCCCCTTTTCAGCCGTAAATGAAACTCCCTTTAATACTTCTTTCCGACCAAATTTTTTTGTTACATTTTTTACTTCAATCATGGGTATTCCCCCTTACATAATCAGCCTTTTCATAATATTCCTTGACTATATAAAGAACTTCCTCAAGTGGTACATTAATTGTACGCACGGAATGGACAAATGTTTCAACCGCTTCCATAATCAACTCTTTACGCACTTTTTTCAAAACCCCTTCATCTTTTGTAATCCGACTTGGTAAATTCCCCTCTGTAAAAATCAACCCTTGTTCCTCCATTTCCTTATACGCTCTTTGTGCCGTATTGGGATTAATTTTTAATCGGTGAGCCAGTTCACGTCTCGACGGGATTTCCTGCCCCGGTTCAAAAAAGCCTTTTGCAATTTGTTCCTTAAAATAGCGAACCACTTGAACGTAAACAGGATCCCGATTATTAAATTTGACATTCATAGACAGTCCCATCTCCTATAAACATAGTGTGTAATCATCTGCACCACTTTTCGTAAAATATAGATCTGTATTAATCACTTAATACAGGAAAGGCACACCATTTTGCAATATTTCAATACAACTCGTTCTTGTTAATGTATTAACTATTTCATACACCTAATTTATTATAACACCGTAAATTTTCATGGACGATGTATGTAAATCTAAATTTTATACTGTACTAACCCCATAATACATCTTCATGTGTATTATATGGCTAATACACAACAATGTCAATTCTCATTTTCTTAATTTTTCAGATGAAAAATAAACATAAAAGAACCGGTTGTTTATCCGGTTCTTTTGGTAAGTGATTTAAATGATTGATTTCTACAATAATTTGCTGATTTGGTCTACGGCTATGATGGCGTTCGCTACATCTTCCGGAGTAATTTCACCGGAAAGATTTCCCATTGTTTCCCCTTCAGCAGTAGCTCCTGCACCCACTTTTAATAAATCTTCATAAGTCGCGTTTTCCAAATGTAATTCTTTTAACGTCACAGGGAGATCAAGTTTTTGATAAAATCTCATATATTTCAAAATCTCTTCAGTTGACTGGTTTTCTAATACTAATTGAGTCAATGTTCCGTAAGCCACTTTTTCCCCATGAGTCAGATGGTGAATATCACCTTTTAATGCGGTAAACCCGTTATGAATGGCGTGGGCAGCTGCCAATCCCCCGCTTTCAAAACCAATTCCGGAAAGTAATGTGTTTGCTTCCACCACCGCCTCTACTTGACTCGTAACGATTCCTTTTTTAACTGCTTGGTAGGCAGCCTCACCATATGTAAATAATGTTTTTTCACAAGCTTCAGCAATGGCCCGGGCTGCGATGCTAGGTTTGCCGCCGGACATTGCCTCTCCATTACTTTTTATCGTTGCTCTTGCTTCAATCCAAGTGGCCATCGCATCGGCTATTCCGGAAGCGAACAAACGAGCAGGCGCTTTAACCACAACTGCAGTATCGACAAGAACAAGATCCGGATTTTTCTTATAAAAACGATAAGATTCGAACCTTCCCTCATCCGAATAAATGACGGAAAGACTGCTGGTCGGAGCATCAGTTGAGGCTGTTGTCGGTACAATGATTATATTTTGGTTCAGCTCATCCGCTACCGCTTTTGCAGTATCAAGTGTTTTTCCTCCGCCAACACCAATGACAACATCAACCCCATTGTCTTCACCCATTCCTGCAACTCTTTTCACTTCATTTGTTGACGCTTCACCGTTAAATTCAATATAGTGATAATCTAAACCACTTTCATTGAAGCTTCCAATGATTGTTTCTTTCGTTATACCCCATACAATTTTATCAGCGAGAATTAAAGGTTTTTTACCAAAATCTTTTGCATATGTACCTATACTTTTTAAAGCACCTTTTCCTTGCACATATTTACTCGGTGAAATAAAAACAATATTTGCCATTTTTTCCACTCCTTTTATATTTCCTATAAAGGGAAATAACTTTTTACATTATTAATTATATCACAAATTATCATAAATAAATCTCTTTTTATAAACTGTTCAATTTGAAAAAATTTTATCCCCGCGTTTAAGACGGGGATTAAATGGAGCAGTTATCCTTCTCTTTTTATCCGCTTTCGTATGATAAAAATTATAATGAAAGCAATAATACCAAGTAAGAAGAAGAGTGGTAAATACCCAATAAGAAAAATAAATAGACTCGAAAACGCACTAATTAAAAAATTGATGCTCTTCTTAAATTGCTCCTTTGTTTTTTCCCATGTTTTTAATTGACTATCACCTAAATTTTTCACTTCAACTTTATTTTCCTCAATTGAAATCGTGACCGTTGCTAAATCAGCTTTATTTTCCAAATAGTTCATTCGACCTTTGATGGTTTCTATTTCTTCCTGAACTTTAGCCAAGTCTTTGGAAATAGCTAATAAGTCTTCTGTTTTTTCCGCTTGTTCCATGAATGAAAGTAATCTGCTTTCAACAGTTTGTTTCGATTTCAAGCGTGATTCTAAGTCAATATATTCTTCGGTAACATCTTGACCGGTAATGGAACTGTCCACAACTTTCCTGCTGCCTTTTTCAACCAGTGAAATAAAGTCACGAAATTTCTCTTAAAAAGAACTGCCCTTAAGAATTTCTTCTCAAAAGCGGTTCCGGATTTTGCAAAATTATTTTGCTGTATAGCCTCCATCCACAAGTACGGTCGTACCTGTAACAAATTCATTTTCACACAAGAAAACAATTGCATGAGCTATTTCTTCAGGTTTGCCTAAGCGACCGATCGGATGTCTTGCTACCAAACTATCATAAAAATCGCCTAATGCTTCTTTATTTACCATACCTGTTTCCACATAGGCCGGTGCAACAGCATTCACTCGAATACCACGGTCTCCATACTCAACAGCCAGAGATTTGGTCATTAAGTTAACTGCACCTTTACTGGCATTATAGGCCATAGCACCCGGTTCACCGACAGAACCAAGAATCGAAGCCGTATTCACAATTGCTCCGCCACCTGTTTTTAACATTTCTTGAATGGCATATTTACAACCGTAGAATACTCCATCTTGGTTAATACTAATCACACGTTTATACTCTTCATCAGATAATTCGTGGGAGGCTTTTAAAATACCAACACCGGCGTTATTGACCATTATATCTAATCGTCCAAAGCGCTCAACGGTTACTAAAACTAATTTTTCTACCGATTTTTCATCAGATACATCCACATTTTCAAATACAACATCAGCATATGTATCTTTCAATTCCTTTTCAACTTTACGACCTGCTTCTTCATTATAGTCTGCAAAAACAACTTTTGCCCCTTTTTCCAAAAATGCTCTTACAGTAGCCAGTCCAATTCCGGAAGCACCACCTGTAACAATTGCAATTTTGCCCTTTAAATCAAACATGAAAATACCTCCTTGTAATATATGATTATTACAAATTTATTATACCTAATTGTTAGCGCATTCACAAATGATACCTTGTCCACCAAATCGGCCAGATCAGGAAAGTCTCTCTCCCACCTACTTCCTTATTCATTCGAATTTTGAGGTGGGAGCCCTTGACTTGCCTTTTCAATCTGCTCTTGCCCCTGTATATTGTCCTATTCTCTTACTTGTCCCTTGCCCTTGATAATAAATTTGCTGGATGTTAATGCTTTTAATCCCATTGGACCGCGGGCATGAAGCTTTTGCGTACTAATCCCGATTTCTGCTCCGTAACCAAACTCAAATCCATCGGTGAAGCGAGTGGAAGCATTATGGTAAACGGCTGCGGCATCAACATTTTGTAAAAATATGGCCGCTTGGTCCTCATCTTCTGTAATGATCGCTTCAGAATGTTTTGTGCCATATTTATGAATATGGGCAACTGCTTCTTCCAGACTATTCACTAATTTCGCACTCATTTTTAACGCTAAATATTCTTGATACCAATCTTCCTCCGTAGCCGGGCGGGCAGGTGGGAAGGCCTGACATATTTTTTCATCCCCGTAAATTTCCACTTGATGAGCGTGTAACACTTGTAAAAGCTCGACGCCATATTTGTCAAACCAATGTTGATCAATCAGTAAAGATTCCGCTGCATTACAAACGGAAGGTCGTTGCAATTTCGCATTTAACACGATTTCCTTTGCCATCTCAAAGTTTGCCGTTCTCTCGATAAAGATATGGCAATTTCCGGCACCGGTTTCAATGACAGGAACCGTTGCCTCTCTTATAACTGTTTGTATTAAGGCTTTACCACCTCTTGGAATTAGCACATCCAAATAATCATTTAATTGAAACAAAGCTTTAGCCGTTTCTCTGGAAGTATCTTCAATAAATTGGACAGCATCTTTCGGAATTGCGGTCTTATCCAGGGCTCGATGAATCGAATCAACTAAAGCAAGATTAGAAAACTTCGCCGAGGAACTCCCCCGCAAGATGATTGCATTTCCCGTTTTTAGGGCAAGGGTTGCCGCATCAATCGTTACATTTGGTCTTGCCTCATAAATCATGCCAATCACACCGATAGGAACCCTTTTTCTTTGAATAAACAAACCATTTTCTTTCTTGATCGTTTCCAGTACTTCACCAATCGGATCAGCTAAATCAACGACTTGTTGGATTCCCTCTACGATTCCATTTATCCGTTCTTCATTTAACATGATCCGGTCAAGAATTGCATCTGACATCCCTTTCTCTTTTCCTAATTGTAAATCTCTTTTATTTGCTGATAAGATGACATTTTGATCTACCAATATTTGTTCTGCAATTTTTTTCAGCGCTTCGTTTTTTTGCTCGCTTGTGATCCCGGTCATTTTATAGCTGGCTGTTTTTGCCAATTTCCCTTTTAACAGTACTTCATTGTTTTGTGCAATCTGTCCCATTTCTTTTCCCCCATTCATCAAATTTATCAAACCTCTTATATGACTTTTTTTGCTTTTACCCAGTTATCGCGATGAATAACCTCCAATGAGGACTCATTATCTTTTCCTTGTCGATATTTTTCTTCAAGATAATTTTTTAGTTCTGCTGAGGAACAACTTACTTCACCTTTGCCAATAAAACCTTTCGCCCCGATGACTTCAACAACATCCCCTTTCTCAAAAGTACCAGTGACTTTAAATACACCAGGCGCAAGAAGACTTTTTCCATTATAAAGGATCGCTTCGACAGCACCTTGGTCAACATAGATTTTCCCGGAAGACTCAGAATGAAGAGCAATCCACTGCTTTTTTGTATTCAAAGCATGATGTTCGCGATTAAAGATATATGTTCCATTTCCTTTTCCGTCGATAATTTCCACCAACTTATTTTTTCCGTTGCCCATACCGATAAATACGGAAACACCAAGAGAAAGAGCCGTTTGTGCAGCTAAGAGTTTTGACTTCATTCCGCCGGTTCCCACTTTTGAACCTGTGGAATCAGCTCTCTCCAACATGTCTTCGGGAATACCTTCTAAAAAGTAAAATTTCTTCGCATTCGGATTGGTACGCGGATTCCCATCATAAATTCCGTCAATATCCGTTAAAATAATCAGTCTGTCTGCATGAATGAATCCACTTACTAAACTTGACAACATATCATTATCACCGAATGTTAATTCATCAACAGAAACCGTGTCGTTTTCATTAATGATCGGAACAATCCCTCTTTCTAAAAGCTCAGTAATCGTTGCATAGGCATTTCGATAACGGTCACGATTGGAGAAATCTGACCTTGTTAATAAAATTTGAGCAGCAGTAATATTATATTCACTAAATTTTTCCATATATGTTTGAATCAATAGACTCTGACCGACACTTGCAGCCGCTTGTTTCCCTTTCAACGTAACCGGTCGACTCGGATATCCTAATTTTTTGAAGCCTGCAGCAACAGCACCTGATGACACTAAAATGACTTCATGATTGGCTCCCAACAAAGTTGCAATCGCATCAACATGATCAGTCAATTTATCCTGGTCAATTTCACCTTTGTGATTGGTTAATGAACTGCTTCCAATTTTTACAACAATGCGTTCTTTTGACATTTTCATTCCCTCTTAAAAATTTTTAAAATAAAAAGCCCAATCATCCTGAAAATTTCAGGACGAAAGAGCTTATCTTCCGCGGTACCACCTTGATTGAGCACAAAAATATTGTACTCCGCTTCTTTCTCTAACGCGAATTTGCGCCCATGGTTTTGCCATGAGACTCGGAAGGCAGGTTCTGCAGTTTGAATATGACGGAATTTTGCAGCCACGAATCCCGCTCTCTAACATATCAAGTTCTGCATACTAGTCCTTCGTTACCGATCCATATACTTTTATATTTATTATGGAGAGATTCTTTTCAGATGTCAATACATGCATATGGAAAAATTTTTTCAATTCCTCACTTTTTAAAAGATTGAAAAATAACTTTAATAAAAATCTACTTTTCTAACTCATCCGAAAGTTCATGATTTAGAAAGTTTAGCTGCTCTGCCATTTCTGCAACTTGGTAAGATGCCTTAGAGATTTCATTAAAGGTATGCTGGAAGTCAAATAGGTTTTCTTGTATTAATGGTTGAAATAGTGTGAATGTATTATGGTAATATGGTTACAAACGGAGTATGGATATCTGTCCGACTTATGACATTATTTGAAATTGGGACAATGATAAGGACTTCTGGCATAGCAGGGTAAAAAACACATCCATAATGTTCTCACTATGGATGTGTTGAAATACATATGTTCTTTTCTAAAAATAAATGGTTTGGTAGGAAACTATTTTTCTTTTGAAAATATACTAATTTTTTACTCTACCGATCCATTCCTTAAAGATTCCTGTTCAATTAAAATGCTGCTGTCCAGCCACCGTCAACAACTAATACAGTACCATTGACAAAGCTGGATTCATCCGACGCCAAGAATAATGCAGCTTGGGCAATTTCTTCCGGTTCACCAGTACGCGGTGAAACAGCATGAGCCACTCCGGCACGACTTAACCCAAATTGATTCACATTGGTCATTGAAGCAGAAATATTTGTATTTACCGCACCCGGGGCAATTGCATTACAGCGGATTCCTTCTTTTGCATACATAAAGCCGGTATTTTTTGTTAATCCGACAACAGCATGTTTCGAAGCACCATAAGCAGCTCCGGCGTGTGCTCCGTTCAATCCGCCGGTTGAAGCAATATTAATGATGATACCCTTCCCTTTTTCCAGAAAAATTGGAACTGCTTTACGCATTGAACGCATAACAGCTTTTGTATTTACATCAAATATTAAATCCCATTTTTCTTCTGAAATATCTCCGACCGGTTCAAAACCATCCATAATTCCTGCATTATTTACCAGTATATCCAATGTGCCAAATTCGTTGACTGCCGTATCAATCATGTTTTCAATATCAGCTAATTTTGCCACATTCACTTCGATTGCTTTAGCCGTACCACCATTTTTGACAATTTCCTCTACAACCTGTTCTGCACCTGCTATATTTAGGTCAGCAACAATTACCTTTGCACCTTCTTTTGCAAAAACTTGGGCAATCGCTTTCCCCATTCCTGAGGCTGCTCCTGTCACCACTGCAACTTTTCCTTCGAGTTTCATATTAAACATACCACCTTTTTCATATATTAGTACGACTTGAAAATAAAGCGTTTTCAATATTTCTAATAGCAGTCTCTACATTTTTCACATAGTCGCCTACACATTTTCATTGTACTGTTCTATAATGAACATATCAATATACAAATTGTCCATGCTTTGTTAAATAATGAGCATCGCTTGAAATGTTTGTATAAATATAGAAAAATAATAGACAATCAGGTGGTGTTTTGTTGATGACTGTTGATCGACGAATTAATAAGTCCAAAACTGCTTTAAAAGAAGCATTATTAATATTAATGGAGAATAAAGACTTTAACAAAATTACAATTACAGACATTGTCAACATTTCTAATTTAAATCGAGGAACATTTTACAAACACTACCAAACAAAAGAAGAATGACTTGGGGATCTAATTGAAGAAGTATTAGAGGATCTCATTCGTTCATACCGGGAGCCTTATTTACAAAAAGACATACTTGGGATTAGTGACCTTTCATCATCCTCAATCAAAATTTTTGAACATGTATTTCTATATGCGAAATTTTATAAAATTACTATTCATTCAAATGTTCTACCCGGGTTTCAAAATAAAATTTGTCAAGTTTTAAAAAATTTAGTTCTTCAGGATTTGACGACAAAAAGTGGTTTACTAAAAAATATTAATCCAGAAATCTTTTCCTCCTATATTGCCTATGCAATTTTCGGATTGATTGTTGAATGGGTAAATGGAAACTTTTCTTATACTCCGGCATATATGTCAGAACAATTAATCGGAATTTTATCGTATACAACCTTCATAACTTGAGGGACAGATTAATTCTTTGAAAATCTGTCCCTGCCTGACTTTTATTTCTTATTGAACCTGAAACATCATCAACAATAAACTCTTTATCGATTCTAATGTTGCAACCTGATGAAGGAATCCCCTCTCAAGTTTCGAGCCGGTAAAATAGGTTGAAGGAGATATCTCCATAATCGACATCAAGGCTGCAGTCTGTACTAATCACATTTTATTTTGCTGCAATCACCTCAATTTCAATGCTGACATTTTTAGGGAGACGACTGACCTCAACCGTTGATCTAGCCGGGCGGTGTTCGCCGAAATGCTTGGCATAAGCCTCATTAACTAATGTAAACTCATCCATATTTTTTAAGAAAATAGTCGTTTTAACAATATGATTGAGCGTTAATCCAATGCTTGCCAAAATCGCCTGAATATTTCGCATCACCTGGTTAGTCTGAGCAACAATATCACCCTCGATAATTTCATTTGTTTCTGGATCAACTGGAATTTGACCTGACAAAAAAATAAAATTTCCCGCTTCTATCCCTTGTGAATACGGACCAATTGCCTGCGGTGCATGTTCTGTATGTATTTTTCTTAACATAATTCATCCTCCTAAAATAAAAAAAATAATAGTAACCCTATTATAATAAAATATTTTGCTTAATAAAAATCATTTTTAAATGTGTTTAATTCCACAGTTCTATAATTCCAGTAGTTTGATATTCTGCTTTTTACCCTTTACTAACAGTATGAAGCATTATTGCCACATATTCGTCACAAGTTTGTTATAATAGAGAAAACTTTTTTGATACAAATGAACAATCAACTTGTTGTTTGTACTAAAAAACATCATAAAATTGTCGAATAGTGATTGGTTTCATTTCGTTTTAAATATTGGAGAGGGTGTGTATGAATCGATGGATGAACGTTTGTTTCGTGATGCAATGGGAAAATTTGCGACAGGGGTTACCGTTGTCGTCACAGAGCTAAATGGGGAAATATTCGCTGCAACAGTAAATGCATTTATGTCCGTATCTTTAAATCCTATGCTTATATTAATTTCCTTAAACAAAACTTCACAGACACTAAATAAAATAAAGCAGCGTGGGTTATTTACTGTAAATGTTTTAAATAAAGATCAAATAAATATTTCAAATCACTTTGCTTCAAAAAAGAAATCAACTAAAGAAATCGAATTTGATTTTCTCGACGGAATGCCTGTAATTCCTAATACTTTGGCACAAATCATCTGTACGGTTTCGTCTGAATACGAAGAAGGAGATCATGTTTTAATCGTTGGGAAAGTCACTAATTTACAGATATTTGAAGGAGAGCCACTTATCTTTTTAGAAGGAGGTTATCGGACATTAAAAGAAAAACCGGGACAAGCGTAAAACGTTTTATCCCACTCCTAACGGAAAGTCAAAGAATCCCGTTTGAAGATTTGAGTCGATACAATAGGTGGTAGAAGAAAAGCCCGCATGCATCCGATTTGATTAACAACAAACAGTGAGGGATATCGATTCCCCACTGTTTGAAACTTCCTATATTGTTCCTTTGTTTATCCGGGACAACCGGAATTGTATGTTTATTTACTTGAGTTTTGCACCTTAAAAACCAATTAGTCAACGAAACATATTCTCGTCGTCATTTTGAGGCGAGAAATGCTATTTTTTGACGACGAGACCCCTTCTCGTCACCATTTTGGGGCGATAAATGCTCTATTTTGGCGACGAGACCCCTTCTCGTCACCATTTTGGGGCGATAAATGCTATTTTTTGACGACGAGACCCTTTCTCGTCACCATTTTAAGGCGGGAATTGCTCTATTTTGGCGACGAGACCCCTTCTCGTCGTCATTTTGAGGCAATAAATGCTCTATTTTGACGACGAGACCTTTTCTCGTCACCATTTTGGGGCGGGAATTGCTATTTTTTGACGACGAAACCCCTTCTCGTCACCATTTTGAGGCGGGAAATGCTATTTTTTGACGACGAGACCTTTTCTCGTCACCATTTTGAACCGGAAATTGCTCCTTTTTGGCGACGAAACTTATTCTCGTCGCCATTTTGAGGCGAGAAATGCTCTATTTTGGCGACGAGACCCCTTCTCGTCACCATTTTGAACCGGAAATTGCTCCTTTTTGGCGACGAGACCCCTTCTCGTCGCCATTTTGAGGCGAGAAATGCTATTTTTTGACGACGAGACCCTTTCTCGTCACCATTTTGAACCGGAAAT
>ERZ1673815.28-NODE-28-length-47750-cov-32.821868_pt1 | contig 47750 bp, 53 predicted proteins | sample MGYA00580147_ERZ1673815 | MGnify/ENA primary metagenome ERZ1673815 (study PRJEB41219, sample SAMN04549617) | soil metagenome | isolation source: soil | place: USA: Puerto Rico, Laguna Bouqueron NWR | collected 2009-06-01 ...
CAAAACGACGACGAGAAGTGGTCTCGTCGCCAAAAAAGTAGTTTTCGCGCTTCAAAACGACGACGAGAAGTGGTCTCGTCGCCAAAATATAGCGTTTTCCGTCTCAAAACGACGACGAGAAGTGGTCTCGTCGCCAAAAAATGCGGTTTTTCGGCTTAAAAGGACGACGAGAAAGGGTTTCGTCGCCAAAAAGTGAGGTTTCGTGGCTCAAAACGACGACGAGAAGTGGTCTCGTCGCCAAAAAATGCGGTTTTGCGGCACAAAACGACGACGAGAAGTGGTATCGTCGCCAAAAAACGGGGTTTCACGGCACAAAACGACGACGAGAAAGTGTTTCGTCGCCAAAAAATGCGGTTTTGCGGCACAAAACGACGACGAGAAGTGGTCTCGTCGCCAAAAAATGTGGTTTTTCGGCTCAAAACGACGACGAGAAGTGGTCTCGTCGCCAAAAAAGTAGTTTTCGCGCTTCAAAAAGACGACGAGAAGTGGTCTCGTCGCCAAAAAATGCGGTTTTGCGGCTCAAAAAGACGACGAGAAGTGGTCTCGCCGCCAAAATATAGCGTTTTCCGTCTCAAAACGACGACGAGAAGTGGTCTCGTCGCCAAAATATAGTGTTTTCCGTCTAAAAACGACGACGAGAATGAGTCTCGTCACCAAAAAAGGAGGTTTCCCGCGCAAAAACGACGACGAGAAGTGGTCTCGTCGCCAAAAATAAGACTTTCCCGCCTAAAAATGCCGACGAGAACTATATTATACTTTTACCGTTCCTCTCATATAGTCAATCGTTTGTTTCAGTCCATCATAATAAGATGTTCGAGGTAGCGGGCCGATTCGTCTTTCAAATTTTTCGCCTGATAACACAACCGGATCTTCATTCAAGTAAAACAATTCAACTACTTCACGCATCATTGGGTTAAATAATCCGAGCATTTGAATCATTGATTTTGTAACCGTAAAGACTTTTTTATTATATCCGGTTAACTCTCGAATAATCTTGACTATTTCCTCTCCTGTAATGACACTGTGTCCGGGAATATTCCACTCTTCCCCATAGCTTGTTTCATTTAAGGCAAGTTCCACCAGCGCTTTAGCACCATCCGGGGTGAAAATGAACTCTCTTGCAATCTTTTGATTCCCTATGTAGATGGATGGTTTATTTGCCAAGGCCCTCTGCAAGGTATAGTGAAGAAGTGTATTTTCAGCATTTGGTCCATAAAAATCAGGAAAGTGAGCAATAAAAGATTTATTATTTGCTTGCATGACCATGTTTGCCACTTGAAGTCGAATTTTTCCTTTCTTCGTATGTGGATTTTTCGGTGTTTGTTCATTTACCTTTACACCGGGATTCTTCCCATATGCATAAATATTATCAACCAAGGCTAATTTAATGTTCTTCGTTTCGGTAACTTGAACAACTTGACCGATAAAATTAGCAAGTTTTTCTTCCCACTCAGGATAGGGAATATTTGCTGCTTGAAAAATAATGTCCACATTTGCTGCAGCTTCCATCAAATCCTCTAATTTAAAAATATCACCTGTAAAAATCGTTACATTTTGCTTAGCACTGAAAAGTTTCTCTAGCTTCTTTTTTGTCCGTGCAAAAGCGATAACTTCGATTCCCCTGTCAGTCAACTCGTTCACAATAGAATACCCCATACCCCCGGATGCGCCCAAAACTAATGCTCTTTTCATAAAGATTCCTCCTAAAATAATTTTATTAACCACTGGTCAAATGTTATTAAAAAAATTTGTAATCACCCCAAAAGCCCATTATTCAAAAAAAGAACGCTCAATTTACAATGTATTGAAACTCGATAAATCTAAATAACATTATTTTTGACGAAATTTTCCAATAAAATCTTTGGGGGTGCTAATCACAAAATTGATTTCAACAAAAAGTTGACATGAAACTGAGCTAATTGTTCCACTTCATTATAAGAAACAACATGGCGAATATAATGTGTCACAAATCCGTGTAAGGAAAGGAAGATACACCAAATTTCTTGAATCGATAATTTTCCATCACTTAGTAGAGATAATGCTTGGGCAAATTTATCATAACTTTTATTTGGTCCCTGATTAATAAAGTTTAATACATCTTCTTCTTTAATTAAAAACATGATTTCGTAATGATTTTGATAAGTTAATCCAAATTTGATAAACCCTAACATAATTTTTTTCAATTTTTCTGTGGAATGGAGATCTTCATTCATAATATGATCTAAAACCTGGTCTAACATTTGAAAATGTTCTTCGACGAGTGCATAAAATAGCTCTGCTTTATTTTTAAAATGATAGTAAATTGCCCCATGACTGCAATTCAATTCTTTCGCAACTTGTCTCATTGATACATGTTGATAACCTTTTGTCACAAATAATTCCCGTGCCCGGTCCATAATCATTTCCCTTGAAAGCTCTTGTTCAGCGGATTTTCTTGGCGCCATTAGTATCCTCCTTATTAACCACTGGTCAATTAAAGTTTAGTTGAAAATATGAAAATTGTCAATTAAATAAATCGATAACCTTTTACTTTGGTACAGCCAATAAGTAAACAATTTTCTTCTCAACCGCAAAGACTATGCTTTGAAGGACCCAACCAGCTATACGTAAAACCTAAAATATGAACGTATAAGAAAGTCAGCAACTATAGTCATAGATGCTGACAGCCCCATTTCAAGAATCAAATTAGTTACGGACTGATTGTGTTTGGTTTTTTGATTGGAAAAACCATTTCATCATTGGGGGTGTAACAACGGTCGTTATAATAACAACAGCGATGGACGAAGCATATAAATCTTGGGTAATTAAATTTGCAGATAAGCCCATTGTCGCTACGATTAATGCAACTTCACCCCGGGAAACCATTGCCGAACCAATTCCCATTGAGCTATTCCAACCAAATCCGGATAGTTTAGCACCCAGCCCCGCACCTACAAATTTAGTTAAGATCGCCAATATACTAAGGAGAATAATCGTACCTAAATGATCGAGAATACCTATAAACTCCGCCGAAATACCAATATAGGCAAAAAATACGGGAACAAAAATCGAGTAACTAATCGTTTCCACTTTTTCAAAAACTTCATGCTTGAATTTGGTCAGGCTAATGGCTATACCGGCAATATAAGCTCCAATAATATTAGCAACCCCCGTGTATTCAGCTGCAAATGAATAGACAAAACAAATAAACAAAGCAGTTGAAATTACCGTTTCACTAACGGGTAACTTGGTAAAATGATTCATTACCCATGGGACTACTTTCCAAGCAATTACAATAGCTACAGCAAAGAACAATACTTTCTTTATTACTAATGTTGTTAACGATATATCCCCGCCACCAACAAAACTCATTAAGAAGGCTAAAATGATCATGACAACAACATCATCAATAACGGCTGCCCCTAATATAGTCGTACCTTCAGGAGTTTTTAACTGATTCAGTTCTTTTAGGGTTTGAACAGAAATACTTACACTTGTCGCTGATAACATAACACCTAAAAACCAAGATTGTAAGTTCGTTAAATCCATTATTGCTCCTGCAAGATATCCTAAAAATAACGGGACGATAATTCCGCTGAAACCCACAATGGTTGATGACTTACCGGAACGTTTAAATTCATCAAGATCCGTTTCTAGTCCGGCGATGAACATGAGCAGGATAACACCAATTGTACTAAATGTTGATAGTGTATCTGACGCGCTGATTAATCCGAATACAGAAGGCCCTAATAAAATCCCGACAATGATTTCTCCCAATACGGAAGGTTGACCAAACTTTATACTCAGGCTTCCCGCAAGTTTGGCTGCAAAAATAATAAGTGCTAATTGAAGAATAAACATAAGATTCCACCTTTCCCTATTTTATTAAAATTCCCATCTACCTTTTTTGTAAACCCGAAATCTTGCGCAGGGGGCTTAAGATCAGGATAAAAACATACAAAAAGAGCCTGTTACTAAGGGTATACTTATCCCTTGGTGACAGACTCCTCCTAATTGTACTTCTACATATTCAATTGTATTTCTATATTCGTTTCGTTTATATATTGGTATCCTATCATAAAAAATCAAGGAAATAAAGTAAAAAACAATCTCTTTAATGGATGCTCATGAAAAATCTGGATTACAATCGGTATAGTGAAAAACATTGACTAATCAACCAAAGTAATCCTCGTTTAGAACAAAGACAATGGTCCATTATTCGCGGATCTGAACGCCCACCACCTCCTTAAACAATCAGAGGAGTGTAGGAGATAGGCTATTTGTCACTTTTTACATAATTACAACTCATCAAACCCGTTTAAATCGCCGACTTTGGTGTATTGGCGGGATTTTTGTTCGAAAAAGTCGGTTTTTGTATCATCGAAATTGTCAATATAAGCACGGATCCATTTCATCGGATTTTCGGTATGATCCGAATATAAATCACTTAATCCCAATAAACGAAGCATTTTGTTGGCTCGGTATTTAATATAGCCCTCCATTTCCACTAAATCAATCCCGTCAATGTCGGACAAAACATAACGACTCCAAATCGTTTCTTGCTCAACGGCATATTGAAATTGTTCATAAACCCAGTCGGTAAATTGCTCTGTATTATATGCAGGGTTTTCCGCCAGTGTTGCTCGAAACAGCTCACTTATAAATTTACCGTGCTGCAATTCATCCCGATTTATATAAGAAATCATTGTCGATGTACCGACCATTTTTTGCTGTCTTGCCAAATGATAAAAGAAGGCAAAACCGGAATAAAAGAATAAACCTTCAAGTAAAGAGCTGTAAACCATCGTTTTTAACACATGTATAATGGTCGGTTCAGCCGCAAAGGTATTATATACATCCATAATTCGTTCATTCCGTTTTAATAAAACCGGATCCCGCCGACCGGTTTCAAATGATTCCAATTGCCGGTCAAATGTCGTAACCGATGACAACACATAGGCGTAACTGTGATTATGCTCGCTTTCTTGGTCGGCAATTGTTGCCATAATTGATTTTACCGATGGATCGGTGGCAAAATCGGCAATCCGCATCGCAATATCGGTTTGCGGTCCGTCCAATGTAGCCAATAAGCCAATAATCTTCAAAAAAGCTTCTTGTTCGGCCTCGGAAAGTTGGGGAAATTGTTTAATGTCATGCGTCATATCGACTTCACTTGCCCGCCAGAATAACGCGCGAATTTGTTCCCGATAATCATAGAAATGCGGATAAGCGAGATCATTCCAATTTAATATTCCGCTTGCTTTTCCGCCAAACAAAGCCGTCGATTTATTTGGATTTTCCGGTTCTAAAACTTTTACTTTATTAAGTATTGCTGACAATAGTTGACAACTCCTTCTGTCCATTGGATTACTTTCCCTTCTTGGGTACCCCGCGGACTTTGTTCAATTTTTAACGGAGGCAGGGGGGAAGCATAAAACTTCGCCAATTTGTCCGCAGCTTTACAAAACAAATCATCCCCGCCAAATTGTGTGTCACCGGTGCCAAAAACAAAGACATTTTCCGGTTTATAGCCCAGTTGATAAACAAAGTCTTTAACGATTTTGGGAGTGGCTCCTTTCGCCCAAGTAAAACTCCCCAAAAACAGTGCATCAAACATGGAAGGGTCCGGTATCGAGAGGTTTCGATTGGTAATCCGATACATGTCTACCGTTGCCCCTTCTTCCGATAAATTGCCGGAGATTAGTTCAGCCACTTCTTTTGTATTCCCGCTGAAACTTGCATAGCAAACCATAGCGCGCATTCATTGTCATCTCCTTCAATGTTTGTCAATATGATTCAAACAACATTTAGAAATTAAGAGGCACACCATTCGCACTCCTCGATATCCGTGGCGGTTGAACGGACGTAATAGGTTGACTTTAACCCTGATTCCCAAGCTTGTAAGTGTAAGTCCAGTAAAATTTGCGCTTTAATTGTATGTGGTACATAAAAATTAAATGAAATTGATTGATCAATATGGCGAGTGCGCGCTGCATTTTGCTTAATTGACCAGCGTTGATCGACAATATATGCGGATCGCCGATAAATATCATATGTTCGATGGTCCAAGTCAGGAGCAACAACCGGCAATTTATAATCTTTCTTTTCCTCATAGTAAAACGGTTTAAAGATCGGGTCGATACTCGCTGTAGAGCCGGCGATAACCGACGTACTTGAGTTCGGTGCGACTGCCATCAAGTAACCGTTACGAATGCCGTATTTTTTCACATTAAGCATAATGTCGTTCCATTTCCCGGCGTTGTCTCCGGTCAGATAGCCTCGATCTTGGAAATAAGCTCCTGTCTGCCAATCACTACCTTCAAAAAGTGGATACGCTCCTTTTTCTTTTGCTAAGTCTGCGCTGGCTTTTATTGTCAACATGGCAATTTTTTCATATAATTGATCAGCCAATTGAACAGCTTCATCTGATTCCCAATGAATCCCTTTAAGCGCCAATAAATGATGCCAGCCAAATGTACCGAGTCCGATAGAACGATATTTTTTATTCGTGACCGTGGCCTGTTTGACTTCAATTGTGTTCAAATCAATGACATTATCAAGCATCCGAACTTGAATCGGAATGAGTCGATCAAGTACATCGTCCGGAACGGCTTTTCCCAAATTGACTGAGGATAGATTACATACAACCATATCGCCAACTTTTTTATAGGTAATGATTGTATCGCCGTCAATCGTTTCATTATATTGGACGGTTGGTGACATATTTTGCATAATTTCGGTACAAAGATTGCTGGAATAAATCATGCCGGCATGTTTATTTGGGTTTTTCCGGTTTACCTCATCCCGATAAAACATAAACGGCGTACCGGTCTCGAGTTGTGACTTCATCATTCGTATCATAATTTGAATCGCCGGAACTTTTGTTTTTGAAAGGGCATCATTTTCTACACATTGAAAATATTTTTCCCGGAATGAACCTTCTCCTTTTTTCTCATCATAAAAATCTTCCAAGCGAAATCCCATGACTTTTTCCACTTCAAGCGGATCAAATAAGTACCAGTCTCCTCTTTTCTCCACTTGTTCCATAAAAAGGTCAGGAATACAAACACCGATAAAAATATCGTGGGCACGCTGTCTTTCGTCACCATTATTTAATTTCAGGTCTAAAAAGGAAAGAATATCGGCATGCCAAACATCAAGGTAAACGGCAACAGCTCCTTTTCGCCGCCCAAGCTGATCGACACTAACCGCTGTGTTATTCAGCTGTTTAATCCAAGGAATAACACCGGACGATGCTCCTTTAAACCCTTTAATGGAACTTCCTCGACTCCGTACTTTCCCAATATAAACGCCAATTCCACCACCACTTTTTGAAAGTCTTGCTACATCGGTGTTTGAGTTATAAATATCAATCAATGAATCTTCTACGGTATCAATAAAACAACTGGATAATTGACCGTAAGAGAGTCCGGCGTTTGCCAAAGTCGGGGTTGCCACAGTCATATACAGATTCGATAATGCCCAGTAAGCTTCACGTACGAGTACAGAGCGTAATTCTTTCGGTTCGTCTTGCATAAGAAATAAAGCAATCGTAAGCCAACGTTCCTGAGGTAATTCATACGTATTTTTCTCATGGTCCGTGACTAAATATCTCGTAGCTAATGTGTGTAAACCAATATAGTCAAAAAGAAAATCACGTTCCGGCTCAATGATTTTTGCTAATTCCATGATTTCTTGTTTTGTATATTTTTCTAGTATTTTTGGAGAATAAATGCCTTTATCAACGAGTATTTTTTGTAAATGGTAATAGTCTCCATATTTTTGTTCTGCCGGATAGCCGCGGTTCTTGCTTGCTTTTTTATACAGCTGGTCAAGATAAAATCGTGCAGCTATATAGGACCAGGCACGATTTGCTTCATCAACGTTTTCAAGCGCAGTGGTAATGAATAATTTCGTTAATTGATCGGAGTTTATATTTTTCTTGAATTCAACACTTCGAAAAATTTTTTCTTTATACTCGGTTGTGTCAATGGCGGGAAAAGGGTTTGTCATTTGATCAATGATGGCCGCCAATTCTTTTTGATTGATTCCTTCATGTTCTAGTGTAGTTGTTGCCATAAAATCATCCTCCAATTAAACTAAAAAAATCCGCTCAAGGGAAGCGGATTAAACGATAGAAAGAAGCATACATAAAGTATCTTACTATCGTTTCATCTCCTTATCCCCCGAAGAATTGAAACTTGAACAAGTTATGGCAGGTCTCCTGACTTATGCTTCATCCTACTTAGATTCCTTCCCGCATCAAAGGAGATGCAGTGGTTTATATCCTTTCGTCGCAGTTACAGTTGCGGGGACAGTTCCGGATTTTCACCGGATTCCCTATTAAGCTTCTAAAAGCACCTTAACTTGCTAGTTTTCAATATATTGTGTATTTAATGGGCTGGCTAATACTTTATATAGTATTGTAATGATAATAACATGAATTTGAATCGAAGGCAACAACTGGAAAACGAATGATAGAAAATTTCTTTTCTAATCGATTAGCAGTTTTTCACATACGTAATATTTGTAGTTGTGATAAGCTACACTAATTCCGGGAAATATTTTTACAGACAAAACAATTATTCGAATGGAGGCCACTGAAAAAGTGCGTAATAATCTTGCTAAACACCGTATTTAGATATATTATCGGGTTTTATCATACTATATATGTTAGTATATCTTTTTAAATAGTTTTTCAATGGCCTTATTCGAACGTCTCTTCCGGCTTTAAATACTTGGCAAGCAAACCATGTTTTGGCGATAATAAGTAACTGGCTAAAAAGATCAGCCCGGTTGCAAATGCCATAGACCCTGAAATGGAAGTATCAATCCAAGCAGCAATAAAATATCCGATGACGGCGGAAGCGACTCCAAATAATCCGCTGATAACAAGCATCATGTGCAGTCGATCGGTCCAAAGATATGCGGAGGCTGCCGGGGTAATTAACATCGCAACTACCATAATCGCCCCAACCGCGTCAAAGGAAGCCACGGTTGTAATTGAAACCAGACTCATAAACAGATAGTGCATAAAAAGAACCGGTATCCCGACACTTGCGGCAAGTCCGGGATCGAAAGTGGTAATTTTCCATTCTTTATAGAAAGCGATAATAAATAATAAGACAACAAAAAACACAAGAGTTAAGATGGCTGTAGCTTTTGGAATGCTTCCCACGATTGGCAACGTAATTCTATTCCAGGGAATAAATGTGATTTCCCCCATTAATGCATGCTGGACATCCAAATGGGCATTTCCGACAAAAGCTTCAATTAAAATAACCCCGATGGCAAAAAGGGTTGTGAATACAATTCCAATGGCCGCCTCTTGTTGCACATCTAAAGAGTTGAGCCATTGGACAAACAAGGCGGTCAAAAGTCCTGCAATAATGGCACCGATGAGCATATGGACTCCGGTCAATTCTTGCGTAATAATAAATGCAACAACAATACCAAGTAAAACGGTATGGCTAATAGCGTCAGCCATCATAGCCATTTTCCGTAAAATTAAAAAGACACCGATCAAACCGCATGATAAACCGACTAAAGATGCTGTCAAAATAATCCAGGCGGTGTATGTCATTCTATTGAACCTCCTTTTTCAAAACAGAGGTGGGGATCGATTGGATGATTTCCTGTTTTTTATGGTGCTTCATTTGCCAATATTGAACAAGAATTCCTTTTTCTTTTCCAAAAATTAACGAGATGATAAAAAAGCTCGCTGCCAAAACAACAATAAATGGTCCTGTTGGCCAACCGTTGCCGATTGCACTAATAAGCGTACCAATCGTACCGGATGCACCGCCAAATAGGGCTGAAATGATAACCATCGTTTGAAAAGAATGTGTCCAATAACGGGCACTGACTGCCGGAATAATAAGAAGTGCTGCGATAAGGATAACACCGACTGCTTGAATACCAACGACGATGGTTGTTACCAGAAGAATCGTATACACAACATCCATTCCTTTTAACGGCAAACCGAGCCCACTGGCAAACTGGCGATCAAATAAATAGATTTTCCATTCCTTAAATCCAATAACAACAATTGAAACAACCAAAATGGCAAGAATGGACATTGTCCACACATCTGATTGCACCATGGAAGCGGATTGACCCAGGATAAAGTTATTTAAGCCGCTTTGGTTCCCGCTTGTTCGGTTAGCGATCGTTAAAAGCATAATCCCAAAACCGTAAAAGATTGATAGAATCATCCCCATTGCCGTATCTTCTTTAATTCTTGTTGAAGAGCGAATGCCTTGGATAAAAAATGCTCCGATAACTGCACTAATCGCTGCCCCGGTAATTAGAACAAATAAATGTTTTACTTTAAACAAGAGAAAGGCAATGATAACACCGGGAAGGGCGGCATGGGCAAGGGCGTCGCTCATTAAACTTTGCCGTTTCCAATAAGCAAGGGAGCCGATCGTCCCGGCTGCAATCCCTAATATTGCTGTACTCAATAAAACCCATTGTGTATTACTGTTTAACAGGATGGACCACATTTCCTATTCTCCCCCCGATCAAACGGATACTGCCGCCATACGTAGTGGCTATATTATCCTCTGTATAAACGTCATTTGTTTTGCCATGCTTAATGACCGTGCGATTTAAGAAAAGTACATGGTCAAAATAATCTGCAACAGTCTGTAAATCATGATGAACAACCATCACTGTTTTCCCTGCCGCTTTAAGTTCATCCAGTATTTTCATAATGGCCCGTTCGGTAGCGGCGTCGACTCCGGCTAACGGTTCATCCATGAAATAGATGTCTGCATTTTGTACTAACGCACGGGCTAAAAATACCCGCTGCTGTTGTCCCCCGGAAAGTTGGCTGATTTGCCGGTTGGCATAATCAGCCATGCCCATTTTGTCCAAAGCCTCAAAAGCCATTCTTTGATGGGTTTTCGTCGGGCGTCGCAGCCAACCGATTTGACCGTATAATCCCATCATCACTACATCAAGTGCAATGGTCGGGAAATCCCAATCAACAGACCCTCTTTGCGGGACATAGCCAATCCGTTTTTTCATTTTTTTATAAGTGGAACCAAAAAAATGAACTTCGCCGGATAAAACCGGATGGAGCGCTAACATCGTTTTTATTAAAGTCGATTTCCCGGCTCCGTTTGGCCCAACAATACCTGTTAATGAACCCGCCTCAACTTGAAAATTGACATCTCGTAAAACCGTATTTTTTTGATAAGCGGCCGTTAAATTTTTGACTTCAAGGACGACTTCATTCATTTGTATTTGAGCCTCCCTTTAATGCGGTGTAAATTGTATCGATATTATGGCGATACATTCCTAGATACGTTCCTTCTTCCGTACCGGCTTTCCCCATTGCATCCGAGAAAAGTTCTCCTCCTAATTGAATAGGAACTCCTTGTTTTTTGGCTCCTTCAATAACAGCTTTGATGGAGCTCTCATTAATACTACTTTCAACAAAAACTGCCGGTACTTTATACTTAACAATGGTATCGATGGTATTTTGAATATCGGATATCCCGATTTCTCCATCTGTGCTAAGCCCTTGCAAGCCGACCACTTTCATATGATGCATACGTCCGAAATACCCGAAAGCATCATGTGCGGTCACAAGAATGCGCTGCTCTTCAGGAATTTCCGTAAGTTTCTTTGCGTCCTCTTTCAATTGCTGCAGTTTTTCAAAATACTTCACCTTATTTTCCTCAAAATAACTTGCATTTTCAGGAGAATATTCCTTTAATTGATCCACTGCTGCATCTAAAGCTTGTTGCCAAAGATCAATGTCAAACCAAATATGTGGGTCCACAGCATTATTTTCATCATGCAAAAGTTTCGATTTATCAATTGTTTCTCCGATGGCCAGTACAGATTTGGATTTTTCAATTTCTTCAAATATGTCAACCATATTTGCTTCCAGATGAAGACCGTTATAAAAGACGACATCGGCATTCTCAAGCGTCTGAATATCCCCGTGGGTTGCCTGGTATAAGTGAGGGTCAACAGAAGGCCCCATTAAACTTTTTACTTCCACGCGGTCTCCGCCAATAACGGAAAGTGGCTCACCAATTTGTGCAATCGTTGTGACAACAGTGATTTTCTTATTGTTATCCTTCCCTGTATTTTTTTGTTCGTTGTTTGTTGCTGACTTGTCGTTACAAGCAGCAAGTAAAAATGTGCAACATAATAAAATAATCCCCCAAAATTTTTTAGAAAAAGTAATCATGTTTCCTTCCTCCCCATTTTTTGCATTAGGCAAACTTTATTTATTATATACAATATATATGTGTACAACCAATTTTGTCAACGCTTATTTTTATTAATTCAAATATTTTTACCATAGGAAACTTGTAAAACAGTTTCATTCAAGGGTTAAACGAGAATAATCATTGACCTTGAACATATATTTTTGATCGAAACAATGAAACTTTGTGTAAATGAAATCGTATAAAACAGTAGATTTTGATAGGGAGGGAGATTTTTGAAAAAGACACAAAAGGTAATGATCGGCGTAACCGGAACAGCATTGCTAATCGGAATGACCGGTTGTTCATCCGATTATGCAGAGCCGAATGAGAAGCCCGACGATCCGTATTGCAGTGATTGGGATTGGGATGGCAAGGACGCTGTCTGGGTATGTGATGATGACAATTCTTCTTATTATGGTTCGTATTTTCATGGGGGGAAGTATTACAGTAGTAAGTCTTCTTTAAAAAGTAGCAGTGCTTATAAACAATACAAATCAAGTATAAGCTCAAAGTCTAGCTCCGGTTTTGGCAGTGGTTCGAAAGTTTTTGGTGGATAAGTATTCAATGTAAATTGATTCAGAAATCAGGAAAATGGGGGATTAAGTTGAATTTATACGTAAACTTTTTAATCTATTTAGGTGTCGCTTTACTTCTTTTATTGATTGGCATGATTCTATTTGAAAAAAGTACAACAAAAATAAATGAATTTCAGTTAATTCGGGAAAAGAACATTTCCGCAGCCTTATCCTTGGGAGGAAAGTTAATCGGACTTGCTTTTGTACTGGGATCATCAATCGAGCATTCCATTTCTCTTTTGGATATGGTCATTTGGGGTGCAATTGGTATAGTCGCACAAATTATTACTTTTATAATTGCCGAACTTGTTACGATCCGATTCAGTATTAATCAAGCAATTAAAGAAGATAACCGTGCCGTTGGTGTCATATTGTTTACTTTATCCATCTCAGTCGGCTGGGTTGTAGCAAAGTGTTTAACCTATTAAGGAAGGTGCAGGGCGACTGGAGCTACCTACTTTTTTATTTTGTAAGAAAAGCCCAGGTGCCCCGAGCTAGATTTTATACGCTTATTCTGTAAAAAAGGCGGAATTCGATGATGAGAAAATTAATCTATTATATTGATAAAGGATTTAATCAATATGAACCGTTTTATGAATATACGGTTCCGGCCGTCGGTGAAGATGAAATTTATGCACGGCAGTTATGCAATTATTTTATTAAAGACGGAATGCAGTATGAGTTGTTAGCTAATGAGCTGGAAGAAGACGATGAGATTTTAACGATAAAAGAAATCGGTTTGAATGAAAAAGCACCTGATGAAATGGACTATAGAGGAAAAGGTCTTTATGTGGAAATTCGTTTAAATTCTCGTTCTGAAAACTACCGTTTATTGACAAAGCTACCTTGCCAAACTCATTTTGAAGTGATTCGCTATTTACTTAAAGACGCGATTCTATTATCGGAATTGGGGCAATTTCGAATTACGTCCAGAGAAATTGATGAAGATCGCGGTGTTTATGTATTGTATGGGGAGTTTAATCATGGTGAATAGAATGGATTTGGTTCGTTACAGAGAAGAAAGGTCAAAATTTTACCAAAACCAATTGAATTTTTGGCCGGATTTATATGGAGAAGAATACGCATTATATGATGTTCATTTATTCGAGCAGGATGAAATAAAGCATTTCCGGCTGGCAACGGAAAGAATTGGTCATCTGTTTTATAAAACGGCGGATCTCATCAGACATGTGCCTGATGAGACGCTGCTTGAAATGGGTTATCCGAAAGAAACGGTAACATTTTTAAGGTTAAAACCAATTCAAATGGAAAGTGCAATCGCCCGGCTTGATCTTGTCTATACGGGCGCTTCAATTAAATGTTTGGAAATTAATGTCGATACTCCTACTTTTATCAAAGAACTGTTTCAGATTGGACCAAGGTTGTGTGATCACTTTCACTTGGTTAGCCCGGATCGTTGGATGGAGCGGCGATTAAAGAATACGATTAATCAAGTCATTTGGCAGTCAGCACAATCCATTGGAAAACGTAAGCCATATATAGTTTTTACGTCTCATCAAGATCATATCGAGGATTATTTTACAAGCCTTTACTTGCAAGAACTGGCGGATTTCCCGTCGCAATTTGTTCCGCTTCATAAACTAAAAATTATAAAGGGTGAAGGTTTATTTGATGAAGAAGGGCGAAAAATTGATATTTTGTACCGGCAAACCTTTCCAATTGAAAACTTGATATTGGACCAAGATATTGTAGGAAATGATATCGGTGTTTGGTTATTGGACCTTGTTCGAACGGGGAAATTGGCTGTGATTAACCCACCATCAGCATTTTTATTGCAAAACAAAGCGGTCCAAGCGGTAATTTGGAATTTACATATAGAAGGTAATTCATTTTATACGGATGAAGAACATGAATGGATTGAGGCCTATTTTTTACCATCTTACTTGGAACCGGATCAATTAGCGACAGCAGGGAAAAAATTTGTGAAAAAACCGGTGTTTGGACGGGAAGGAAACACGGTGGAAATTTATGGGCCGAACGGAACGAAGATAATGGAGGATGCCGGGAAGGATTATACAAATTATCCAAGTTTGTATCAGGAATTTGTTGAACTGCCTGTGCGGGAGTTTCAATCGCTGAAAGGAAGACAGCAGGGACATTATATCATCGGCAGTTTCCTATTGAACGGCAGGGCAGGAGCTCTCGGGATTCGTATTGGGAATGCCATTACCGATAACCTGTCCTACTTTTTGCCGGTGGGGATGGGAACCTAAAAGTTATGGTTATTTAAGCGACTGGATACAAATAATATGGTTTCCTTTTATTCGTACTCCTATAAACATTTTGCAAAAAGTAATTTCAATTCGACATTTTAAAACACCCCAGAGGCTGGTTATAGATAAAATTAATATAAATTTAACTTTGCGTTTATGGTAAAATTGAACTATCAAAACAGTCGTGGTAGGAGCGCTCAGTATAATGTCTAAAGGAATTATTGATAACAAACAAACCGGTTTAGTCGGTACAATCCAAAAGAAAATTTTTTAAATAAAGTAGAGTTGCTGTATAAAGAAAATTCACCGGAATTTATATATTGCGTAACCCTTTATAATCTATTCAAGGATTTTTTTGGATGGTAACCGGGATTTTCGTGCGTTACAGGGAAAAACCGGATTTGAAAATACTATCATTTGGAATAAATTCTATAACTTCCAAAAAGATGGTGTAGTAAGGGCTATAAATAAAATTGAAACATATGGTGGTTGCATAATTGCGGATAGTGTAGGTCTCGGGAAAACATTCGAAGCCTTGGCAGTACATGAAGCAGCTGAAGAATTATTGAATTATATGCATTATTCAATAAGGAAACAAACAAAGGAAGAAAAATGGAGTATTATAAAGAACTACTTGTTTGGGGTAAACCTATCGTTTCTGATTTCCTTCAATCCATACAATACAACTAATCAAATTAAATTTCAACAACTTTTATGAATTCTATAAAGACATTGATATAGCCGTAGAGGCATTTGAAAACACGAAAACGATTGGAACCTTCAAGATCATTAAAGATGCTAAACAAAGAAAAGCCCAACAAGCATTAATCCAGCAAATCCAAGAAATTGAACAAACAATAACACGATTAAAAACTGCAATAAAAAAGGAATCGCAATTTAATAAAAAGGTTGAGTTAAATATTAACGTTCAACAATTAATAAAAGAGTTGGAACAGATAAAGAAGCAATTATTGAGGTAAAGGAGAAATGAGGCATGGAAAAGCTTGACGGTAAATCACTTGATCTTACAAAAGAAAATATCAATGCATTAAAGCAACTGTTTCCTGAAGTGATCACAGAAGGGAAGGTTGATTTTGATAAGTTGAAGCTAGTTTTAGGGGAAGAAATTGAAACGAATAATGAAAGATACGAATTCACATGGCACGGTAAAGCACAAAGCTTGAAATTAGCGCAAACACCTTCAACTGGAACATTACGACCAGATAAGGAATCAAGTAAGAATTGGGATACAACAGAAAATCTTTACATTGAAGGGGATAATTTGGAAGTATTAAAACTTCTTCAGAAATCCTATTTTGGTAAGGTTAAATTGATATACATTGACCCTCCATACAATACAGGAAATGATTTTATTTACCCAGATGATTTCCGAGATAATATTCAAAATTATAAAGAAATAACCAAACAAAATATGAAAGCAAATACAGAATCTAATGGTAGGTACCATACTGATTGGTTGAATATGATGTATCCCCGTTTAAAGTTAGCACGAAATTTGCTTTCAGAAGATGGAGTTATTTTTATAAGCATCGACGATAGTGAACAAGAAAAGTTAAAAATGATATGTAATGAAATTATTGGAGAAGATAACTTTCTTGCTCAAGTCATTTGGGAAAGAGCATATGCACCTGTAAATTTAAAAAAGAATTTTTCAGTAAGTCATGACTATATACTTGTCTATGCCAAAAATAGTAAAGGTCTGGTAAGTAATGGTTTACAGCGATCTGATTCTGCAAATAATAGATATATTAATCCGGATAATGATCCTAGAGGGGTTTGGAAACCAGATAATTTCTCGGTGGGCCCTGCTGTTGAAAAAAATATATATGAAATTACTACACCTAGTGGTAGAAAAGTCCTTCCGCCAAATGGATATAGTTGGCGATTAAGTAAAGAAAAGTTTCATGAATATGTTGCAGATAACCGCATTTGGTTCGGAGAAAGTGGAAATAATGTACCAGCACTTAAACGTTTCTTATCAGAAGTAAAAGATTCAATTACACCTATGACTATTTGGAAGTATGAGGATGTAGGTCATTCTCAAAGTGCTAGTCAGGCTCTTAAAAAGTTATTTGATGATAAAGCGTATTTTACTTATCCAAAGCCTGTAGAACTTATAAAAAGAACAATTGAACTATATTCTAATAAAGATTCAATAATTCTAGATTTCTTTTCTGGTTCATCAACTACTGCACATGCTGTAATGCAATTAAATGCAGAAGATGGTGGGAAAAGAAAATTCATTATGGTTCAATTACCCGAATTAACCGGTGAAAAGTCCGAAGCGTATAAAGCTGGCTATAAAAATATTTGTGAAATAGGGAAAGAACGCATTCGTCGAGCTGGGGATAAAATTGTTGCGGAGACGGGAAAAACAGATTTAGATATTGGCTTTAAGGTCTTTAAGTTAGATTCGTCTAATATCAAACTTTGGGATCCTGAAACAGAAAATCTTGAACAAAATCTACTTGACTTACAAGATAATATTAAAGAAGATCGTACAAAGGAAGATTTATTATTTGAAATTTTGCTAAAAATAGGTGTTCCTTTAACAACTCCAATTGAAGAAGTGAATGTAAACGGCAAGGTCATTTATAATGTCGGGTTTGGTTCTGTTCTTTTATGTTTAGAAGATGAAATTGAATTAGATACCGTGCATGCATTAATCAAACTAAAACCAGAGGATTTTGATACAAAAGTAATATTTAAAGAAACGGGTTTCCTAAATGATTCAGTGAAAACGAATGCTATTCAAACGTTGAAGAAAAACGGAATCACAAATGTAAGGAGTGTGTAAGAAATGAAGCTGCAATTTCAATCTGATTTATCGTATCAACTCCGGGCAATTGATTCTGTTGTCAATGTTTTTCAGGGACAGCCCATTCGCCAATCCAATTTCACAGTATCTTACGGTGAAGATGCTGGCCTTATTCAGACGGCATTAGGGATTGGCAATCGTTTAGATTTAACACAAGAGGAAGTTTTGAAAAACGTTCAAGAAGTTCAAATAAAAAATGCACTACCTCGAAGTGAAACTTTAAAGGGTATGAACTTCACAATTGAAATGGAAACCGGAACAGGTAAAACTTATGTATATTTACGGTCAATCTATGAATTACATCAAAAGTATGGTTTTACAAAATTTGTTGTGGTTGTGCCATCCGTCGCGATTCGCGAAGGGGTGTACAAATCACTGCAAATTACTGAACAGCATCTAAAAAGTCTTTATGATAACCAAACGTTAGAATACTTTATTTATGATTCGGACAAGTTAGACCGAGTTCGCAACTTTGCGACAGCAACCACTATTCAAGTCATGATTATCAATATTGACGCATTCCGTAAAAGTTTTGAAGACCCTGAGAAAGAAGATAAAGCAAATGTCATTCATCGTCCCAATGACCGGTTAAATGGTTATAAACCAATTGAATTCATTCAGCAGACGAATCCAATTGTCATCATAGATGAGCCACAAAGTGTTGATACAACGGATAAATCAAAAGAGGCAATTGCTTCACTAAATCCTTTATGTACATTACGTTATTCAGCAACTCATATAGATAAATATAATATGATCTACCGTCTTGATGCGGTCGATGCTTATAATGAAAGATTAGTAAAAAAGATTGAGGTCATGTCCATTCGTTCTGAAGAGTCATTTAACCAGCCATACATTAAATTGGTAGAAGTAAAAGAAAGAAAAGCGAAAATAGAACTCGATGTAGAAACAAAAGGAAATGTAAAACGTACAACAAAAACTGTAAAGTACGGAGACGACCTGTTTGATATTTCAGGAGAACGGGAATTATATCGAAACTATATTATTGAACAAATTGATTGGACACCGGGTAATGAATCTATAGAAGTTGGTGGTTATTTATTAAAAATTGGTGATGCAATTGGCGATATTGATGATGATACGATCAAAAGATATCAAATCCGCCAAACAATTGAAGAGCATTTAGATAAAGAATTACGATTAAATCCTCGTGGCATAAAGGTATTAAGCTTATTTTTTATTGATAAGGTAGCAAATTACCGGGATTATGACAAAGATGGTAACCCAATAAAAGGAAAATATGCTTTAATGTTTGAAGAGGAATACAAAAAACTAATTAAGAAACCAAAATATCATACTCTTTTTAAAGAGATTGATGATGATATCGATGTTGAAAAAATCCATAATGGATATTTTGCTCAAGATAAGAAGGGTAAATTAAAAGATACAAAAGGGAATACGCAAGCTGATACAGATATTTACAGCCTTATCATGAAAGATAAAGAGAAATTACTGAGTTTTAATGAACCGCTTCGTTTTATATTTTCACACTCTGCTTTACGTGAAGGCTGGGATAATCCAAATGTATTTCAAATTTGTACGTTAAAGGATTCTAGTGGAACATATGTTAGTCGCAGACAGGAAATTGGTCGCGGATTACGTCTAGCTGTAAATCAAAATGGTGAACGTGAAGCTGACTATAGTGTCAATACGCTTACAGTTATGGCAAATGAATCGTATGAGGATTTTGTAACCAATTTGCAAAAAGAAATTGAAGAGGAAACAGGAATTACATTTGGTAAGATTGAAAAACATACCTTTGCCCATTTAGTGTATAGCCATAAAGAAACGGATGAAGCTGTTCAGCTAGGGTACGATTTGTCAAAGAAGCTATATGAACATTTTAAAGAAAAAGACTATATTAATGAAAAAGATAAAGCTACAACTTTATTAAAAGAGGCAATTGAAAATTATACTGTGGATATCCCTGAAGAATTTCAACCATGGAATAAAGCGATAATGATTGAGTTAAAACGGATTACAGAGCGACTTCCAATTAAAGATGGTTCGAAAAAGAAAAAAGTAAAATTAAATAAAGCAGTTATCGATAGCAAAGAATTCATTGAATTGTGGGATAAAATCAAATATAAAACTGTTTACTCCATTCAATTTGATAGTGAGGAATTAATAAAAAAAGCAGTCAATAGTATTCAAGGAATGAAAAAAATCGAAAAGGTACGGGTAATTAGCCGTAAAGATGCAATCTCTTCAATGGATCGGTTAACAGGTTTAGATACTGTAACTGTGAAAGAGGGTGTAAAGGATTATGTATCTATTCGACATACCTTGCCAGATGTCATTACTGAGTTACAAAACCGTACAAATTTAACCCGAAAAACAATTGTTCGAATTTTAACAGGAAGTAAACGATTAGAAGATTTTAAAAATAGCCCACAAAAGTTTATTGATGAAGTTTCGAAATTAATCTTACGGGAAATGAAGTTTATTCTTCAGGACGGCATTAAATATTACAAGATGGACGATGAGTTTTATGCTGTTGAGTTATTCCAAAACCAAGAATTACTGGCATATTTAAATGATAATGCGGTTGAAAGTACAAAATCTCCATATGATCATGTTATTTACGATTCAGATATTGAGGAAAGTTTTGCAAAACGATTTGAATCAGATGAAAATGTGAAAGTGTATGTCAAGCTTCCAAACTGGTTTAAAATTGATACCCCTGTTGGTAGCTATAACCCAGACTGGGCAGTTGTTATTAACAAAGAGGGTGTTGAAAAGCTTTATTTCGTCATCGAAACAAAAGGGACAGATATTTTTGGATTCCTACGTCCAGAAGAGCAATCGAAAATTGCGTTTGCAAGAAAACATTTTAAAGCTATTAATACTGATGTAACATTTGAAGGTCCAGAAAATGACGTTGGTGACTTCTTATTAAGAGTTTCTTCAAGTAACTATGGTAAAAATGGGTAATAGTGAAAAAAGTTCACTATTACCGTTTATTTAAATAGGAAAGGAGTATTTGGGATTCAAACGAAAGCAATTGATACGACCGGTTATTTCAATAGTGGGTTATCTAGAAAGAATCTACCAACTTGTCTTTAATAGCCTGTTTCCAATCATTTTTACATACTATACCGAAAAAAGCGTTGTAACCAAGCATTCCTTAGTTGAACAAGTGTACTTATACCGCAATCGTTATCATTAAATGTTCCGCATTCGAAAGTAAATTGCCTGTTTTCTTTATCATTGCATTATGTTATTATTTTATTATAACTAATTTGAATTTACAATCTATTATAATTAAAAAAACCATAAATTACAGTTCAGAACGATGTATGAAACACGACTGAAGAAAAAAACACATAAGAAAGAGTGTGAAAATGAGCAAGCTTTTTAATTTTAATAAATCCATTATATTTGAAAATAATAATTTCAGAAATTTGTGGTTTGCGCGAACAATTTCTTACTTTGGTGATTCGCTATATAATATCGCGCTTATGTGGCTGGTCTACGAGAAAACATGATCTGCCTTCCACGTAGGACTAATATTAGTTGCAAAGTTTCTACCACAATTATTATTCAGTATGATATTTGGCGTATGGATTGATAAATGGAATCGAAAATGGTTAATGCAAATCTCGGACTTCATCCAAGCTTTCACAACTGGTGTCTTTGCGGTTTTACTATTCGTAGATGTTTTCGAATTACAATATATTTATTTTATTACAATTATCTTATCCTTATGTAATAATTTGTTTGGCGTTTCAAATACATCCATACTTCCGGAATTGGTCAAAAAGGATTTGTTAATTACCGCGAATTCTTTACTGTCAACTTCTCAACAAGTAGCAAGACTTGTCGGTTCCACAGTTGGCGGTATATTAATTGCGTATACAGGTGAAGCTACCGTCATTGCCATTAATGCCATAACATTTTTTGTATCACTCGCTTTTATTCAATTCATTCGATATGAATATACGCCAAAATGAAAAGGAGGGGACGTAATGGAAGATCTTTATCGGTTTCGTCATCGGCTGCGTGTTCGTTATTCCGAAATTGACGGTCAAAAGATTGTTTTTAACGCACATTACTTAACGTACCTAGATATTGCGATTGCTGCGTATTTTGAGGAAGGTTTAGGACTTGATTTACATGGTATGGCAGAGGAAGGCAAGTTTGATTTTGTTGTAGCAAAAACAACATTGGAGTATAAAGACTCTGCCCGTCTCGGTGATTGGCTTAATATTTGGGTTCGGTTAAAAAACTTGGCCGCACCAGTTTCACAATGGAATTTAAAATTACGAGAGAAGGGGAAAATAATCCGATTGTTTTAGCAGAAATTATTTATGTCAGTTATAATCCGGAAACAAAAACTTCGCAGCCTGTCCCAACATTTTTACGGGAAAAAATGGAGGCATTTGAAAGCGGTGTTATAGCTGACTAGGAAAAAACAAAATAGAAAAAATTGTCTTTTATGAACGATTTGCACATTATCATCTTTTATAAATTTAGTCCTATTGTATCCTCAAAGAATTATTGGCTTTTGTTAGGGTTACCGGTTCATTTTATCTCAATGTGCAAGGAGTTCCCATAAAGAATTATTGGCTTTTGTTAAGTTGACCTTTCTATCCAAATGTGGAGGAGATTCAACCGGTATGGGCTTTTGTCAGGGATCTGCCGCGGGGATTCAAAGTTTCATCTTGGGTGGTGCCGAGTTAGAAGCAGCAAGAACGGCTAATGAATCTATCTTAAGTGCATAAAAATTAAGAAGGCTGCCACCATTATTTTCTGCTGTTTAATGCAGTATGAATGGGTAAGCCTTCTTATGAGTCATTATAAGTTGGTTAGTCGATCGGGCAAGTTGTTGATTGATTGGATGACTTGATCGAGCTTTGTTTCAATTCGGTAAAGGAGAATCAAGGTCACAACAATCGGAAAACCGACTTCCCCGATCAATGAATACCATTCAGTCATTCTCTTTCCCTCCAAAATTTGATAGAAAGGAAAGCCGAGGAAGTACGCAATGTACTAGTCCCGGCTTCCGTCAGATTATAGATCCCAGGCTGTTTATAAACTGAATACTTCTGTGTTCTTGCTAATTTTTCTTGCTTCTTTAATCGATACTAAAGAGGCACCGCTTGATGTTTCAAAAACATTGGCTGTCAAAATTTGATTCATAACATTGCGAATGATTTCCTCGTTTAAATCGTCTTTCGGGTCATTTACTGTAATGCGAACCGTTTTTCCATCAGTCGCCAAAAAAACAAGTTCTAAATTTGTTTCCATTCACTTTCCTCCTCGTCTTTTTGTTGTTTTTTACTATTAAGCGTAAATTTCCTTTTTGTCGTCGCGTTCAACGGTATAAAACGGCAAATTTGACAGGGAAGCTAAGGCTGTTGCTGCTTGGTGAATTTGATCATCCGTGCTGGTTGTTTTCACGTTATTATAGCTTTTTGCTTTATATACCGGTTCCCCTTTTTGATTCAGGCCATTTTCATAAAGGACACGGAAGCTTGTTTTTACAATATTTGCTTTTGCCATTTCTATCACCTCCTCCCTTCATTTTTGTTATAGAAGGTTTTGCAAAAAATGGTCATCGTTTTTAAAAAATTTTTTTGAAGTAGCATAAAACTATGATTAGTGGGAGGTAATGCTTGTAGTAGTACGAACGGCATGTTTAGAGGTTGATCGGTACCGATTGTTCTTGAGAGCGAATCTCGTGGCCGCTTTTTCATCACCGCTTAATTATATTTTTACAGTAAAAAAAGCCGGCTCAATAGAACCGACTTCCAACAAACTTAATCAAAATTATCCTTTTAAAAATCCCGGTTGGGCAAAACTGGGGTTCGGATACTTATAAAAGCCTTCTCCTGTTTCGCGCCCAAGTTTTCCTTTATCAATGTATTCCCTCTTTAATAATTCAGCAAGCTTCATAAACTCTTCATTACCCGTTGCTTCGGCTTTTGCCAATGTAATATTATACGCTGTTCTTATTCCTACTACATCGAGGATCGCAAATGGTCCAAGTGGAGCTCCGGTGGCAATCATCCATGTTTTGTCAATTGTTTCAGGATCGGAAACTTCTTTTACCAATAACATTTGAGCAGCTTCCAAAAATGGAACTAATAAAGAATTTAAAATATAACCCGGTTGTTCCTTATATAAAGGTAGAGCGACCATTCCAATTGCTTTAGCAAATTCAATTATTTGATCAAAATATTGCATGTCTGTACCGGGATGTTTCATAACTTCTGCGGTATTATTTTTCCAAATTTCATTGGCAAAGTGCAAAGCCAAGAATTTTTCCGGACGTCCTGTTGCCTCAGCAAATTGGCTCGGTAATAAGGTTGAAGAGTTTGTCACAAAGACAGTTTTATCGGGTGCAACCGCTGCCAATTTTTTATAAAAATCGACTTTAATTTCAACTCGTTCCGGAACAGCTTCAATGACAAGATCAGCATCTTTAACCGCTTCAGCTAAATCACTATAAAATGAAAGACGATCGTAAGCAGCATCGACTTCTTCTTGAGTTGCCTTTAAATCTTCTTGATAACGAGGTTTTAGTTTCTTGATTCTCTCTTTTGCCAGTTCCAATGCTTCATCGTTAATATCGTAGACAGAAACTTGAAATCCGTGAAAAGCAGTTTGGTAGGCAATTTGGCTGCCCAATACTCCACTTCCGGCGACTGTAATATTTTTGTAGTTCATCAGAATGCCCCTTTCTGTATAGCCAAGATTTGTATATTACTAGAATTGTAGGTGTTTACAATTCCGTGATTAAATGGAATCAACCCCTATAAACATTGTACAACTTTCAAATTCTTTTTGTCTAATTTGCTGTTTAGACGATAAAAATGAATAGGAAATCTGAAAAAATTCAGCAACGGGAACAGCCTTCAATATAATGAAACCTTGCAGAGATTTAACCGTATATATGTTAATAATTGATGATTGAGGTGGGGACCTGTGTCTAACTTTCAACGTCCAAAAATACGTATTCCGAAAACAAAAAGTGAGTGGGTTTGGGATGTCATCGGCTATACTTGCTATATTGGTTCAATCGTATTTTTGTTGACCATCTGGAATCGGCTCCCGAATCAGGTGCCGGCTCATTTTAATTTAGCCGGTGAAGTGGATCGGTGGGGGTCAAAATGGGAGTTAATTATTTTACCGATTATTGGCGGGATAACACTGATTATTATGCAATTTTTGGAAAAACATCCGGAAGTGCATAATTATCCGAGTCGGTTAAATGAATCCAATGCACCGCAATTTTATTTACTAAGCAGAAAAATGTTGAACCAGGTTAAGAATATGTGTTCGCTTATTTTTACTGCGATTATATTAGAATCTGTAACCATCGCATTAAAATGGGGTAAGGGATTTGGTGTGTGGTTTTTGCCCGTTCTTATCATTGCTGCCTTCATCCCGCTCATTATCGGGTTAATACAACAGCGTAAGATTAAGTAGGACTATCTTCTTGGCTAATCAAGAAGATAGTCCGACAAGAGGTGGATTATGAGAATAGTTTGCGAATTTCCTAGCTGTCTCGAACATAGCGCCACTTGAATGAACAGAATAGTTTGCGAATGTCCTAGCTGTCTCGAACAGCGTCACTTGAATGAACAGGATAGTTTTCGAAACGACCTTTCCTTCCCAGCCATAGCCTCACTTGAGTAGTTTCCGATAGGCTTTTGCCACTTCAAACGGGTCATTTGCTTTCATAATCCCGGAAACGACAGCAATGCCGGCAATGTTTTTACCGCCTAGCATTGAGACATTTTCTAAGTTGATTCCGCCAATGGCTACTGCCGGAATTTGAATTGTTTCTAAGATTTTGTCCAGCATTCCGGGTGGGAGCACCTTTGCATCTGCTTTTGAAGTAGTTGGAAATACAGCGCCAACTCCGACATAGTTCGCCCCGTTTAATTCTGCTTCACGAGCTTCCTCAGGATTGCCGACAGATACGCCAACAATCATTGATAAGGGAATGATTTTTCTTATCGCCGGAGCGGGGAGGTCGCTCTGTCCGACATGTACCCCATCTGCTCCGACAGCCAAGGCAATATCAACGCGATCATTTATAATTAGCGGTATTTGATATTTTTCCGTTAACTCCCTCAGTTTTACAGCCTTTTCATAAAAGACTTTACCGTTCCCGGATTTTTCCCTCAGTTGGACAATGGTTACCCCGCCTTGAATAGCCAACTCCACTTTCTTAAGCAGTTCATCTTTGGGCAGTGTTTCATCGGTTACTAAATAGAGACGATAATCGATAGTCATAAGATCACCCCGGTTAATTTGGAAAGATTCATATGTTTATATAATGAAAGATTTTCAAAATTAGAGACGGCATCGATTAAGTTTACTCGAAAAGTACCTAGTCCCAAATGACCCTCCAAGTTATTTTTTGCTACCTCTCCTGCAATCCCCATAACTGCCATCCCGGCGATACTTGCAGCTAACCAATCATCGGTAACGGCTGCAAAAGAGGCAATGAGCGCAGTACTCATACAACCGGTTCCGGTAACTTTTGTCAATAAAAGATCGCCATTACTCAACCCGTAAGTCGTTTTTCCATTAGAAATAATATCTGTTTCGCCGCTAATCACAGTAGTCACGGAATACATATTGGCAGTAGTTTCTGCGATTACCTGTTTACTTTCGGCGACATCCCCGGCATCGACGCCCCTTGTTTTGACCTCGTCATTTATAAGGGCATTGATTTCTGAAACATTTCCGCGAACGATGGCGACATCAACTTTTTCAAAAAAATCACGAATCACTCGGGTTCGGTATGGCGTCGCACCCGCTCCAACAGGATCAACAACAACCGGAATTCCTTTTTTGTTTGCTGTTTTTCCTGCTATTAACATGGCTTCATACATTCCATCATTAATTGTGCCAAAGTTAATCACAACGGCATCTGCTAAGTTTGCCATATCACGAACATCGTTTTTTCCTGTTGTCATAACAGGTGACGCCCCAATTGCCAATGTCACATTCGCACAGTCGTTAATTGTTACATTATTTGTCATTTGGTGGATTAGCGGATTTTTTTGCTGAACCTTGGTTAATAATGCTTGAAATTTTGATATGTCCATTAAAAAACCACTCCTCGTATAAGTAATAAGGGTTGCTTCACTGAATATTTGGTGAACACCAATTAATCTATGAATAAGTTGCGCCACCTCGCTAACGTTCCATACCTTTAACGCGGTGAACACTTTGAATAAGGCCGGCTACCTAAGTTTTATTGGTTCATAAGATGGGCTTGTTTATATAATTCATAAAAATGGTTGGTTGGTCCATGCCCGTTTCCGAGATTCAAACTATGCTCAATTGCCACTTCAATATAGGCTTTTGCCAATTGCACAGACGTTAATAATGTGTTCCCTTTGGCAAGGTTGGCAGCGATGGCACTGGACAAAGTACAACCGGTTCCGTGCGTATTTTTTGTATGGACACGTTTGCCTTTCACCCAATAGAAATTTTCTCCGTCATAAAAGAGGTCATTCGGGTCGGTGCTTAAGTGTCCGCCTTTTAGCAACACCGACTTTACGCCCAGTTTTTTAAAGGAAATACAAGCACTCTTCATATCCAGTTCGTTTAAAATTTTTTGCTCTGTTAAGATTTCCGCCTCCGGAATATTTGGTGTGATGATATTGGCAAGCGGCATCAGTTCTTCCTTGAGAGCAGAAATTGCATCTTCCGCCAGTAATCGATGTCCACCTTTCGAAACCATGACCGGATCGAGAACAATATGGTTTGGTTGATATTTGGCAAGTGTCTCAGCAACCGTTGTAACAATCGATGGGCTGGACAACATCCCAATTTTGACCGCATCCACTTTTAAATCATCAAAAACAGCCTCAATTTGATCTTGAATGATTTGTTCATCAATATTTTGGACAGAGCGGACTTCAACCGTGTTTTGTGCGGTTATTGCAGTAATGACGGACATTCCGTATACACCGTGTGCGGCAAATGTCTTTAAATCGGCTTGAATTCCCGCCCCGCCACCTGAATCAGAGCCGGCGATGGTTAATGCTGTTTTCATGGATGATTCCTCCCCATGCTTTATTTTTTTGCAATGCTTTTAATAATACATAGCCGAAGAACGCCCCTGCAAAAGAACTTAACGTGAAGGCAGGGATAAAACCGAAAAGAGTTGCCTCTTGACCGAGTAAGAAAACGGCGATGGGATAACAAGCCAAGGCCCCGAGAATCCCTGTGCCAATAACCTCACCGGCTGCGGCAAAGATAAGCTTATTTGTTTTCGTATAAATATAAGCTGCCAAAAATGCCCCGATCATACTTCCCGGAAAGGCGAAAATACTTCCCGTTCCAAGCAAATTTCGTAAAAGTGAGGAAATAAAGGCTTGTGCAACCGCATAACCGGGCCCGAGCAAAACTGCCGATAGTAAGTTTGCAAAATGTTGTATCGGAAAAATTTTTGCAAAACCTACCGGAATATAAACTAGGCTACTTGAAACAGTTGTCACAGCTGCAATTATTGCGGTTATCGTCATTTTTTGTGTTTTTCTCATGGAATCATCCTTCCCGTTTTTTAGGACGCGAATAAAAAATCAGATTGGCCAGTCTTGTTTTTTCTCATTCATTTCCCAAAATAAATATTCATATTTTGAGGTGATTTGAAAATGCTGCTCTATCGTATGAAGTTCCTCTTCTGATTTTTCGATTGTCAATTCATCGATTAAGTCAATTAACCACTGGGTCCCAGCGCCGAACGTTTCCGAAGAGTAGGTTTCAATCCATTTTTTATAAGGATTTGTCGCCAGCGTTTCTCCATAAGTTGATTTTAATAGTTTCCCAATTTCCCAATAATCCCAAGCACACGGCAATAGACAGGCAACGAGTTCAGCAAGGCTTCCATTGGCTGCCACTTTTCGCATATAACTCGTATAGGCAAGGTTAATTGGTGTTGGTTCAGTTGCTTCTAAATCAGCGCGGGTAATTCCAAACTCGGCAGCGTATTGACGGTGCAGTTCCATTTCGAAATGCAAAGTTTCATGGAGAACCGCAGCAAATTTTGTCATGATTTTAAGGTTATTTGCCTTCTCTACCCCGATAGCAAACAACTTCGCATAGTCAATTAAATATACATAGTCCTGCTTCAGATAAAAGATAAATTTTTCCCGGTCTAATGTTCCGGTTCCCAACCCAACGACAAAAGGATGCTGATGGTTTTTCTCCCAAATCGGTTGAACGTTTTGATAGAGTCGGTTTGAAAAATTTTGCTTCAACAATAATTCCTCCTTGTTTACCGAGGAACCGATTGCTTTGAACCAGCGATCTGTAGGGTCAGTGTAAGTAATGATAAAAATATTGGTAATGAGCTTTATTGTTTAGTTTCCGGTGTCCCTCACTTTTTTAATGAAAAAGGGTCCTGGAAAACTAATCGATCTGAAGGGGAAATAAAAAACCGCCCTCCATGATCGGAAAGCGGTTTGGTAAATTACAAAAAATATGTAGATTGTAATTTATTAACCTACTTCCCTCCGCTAGTACGAACTAGATCAGGTTCAAAGGGTACTTCTCAGCCAACCGGCGCCCCTAGTAGAGTTTTATGAATATTCATTTTCATTACTTTTAACATATCATAGTCGGGGACTTTGTGCAACAGGAGATTTATTTTTGATTTCTTGATTTAGGTCAATTTTTTTTGAAAAGGGACATCTTATAATCAACTTGTAAGTAAAATACAGGAGGTAAGAGAAATGAGTATCTTAAGTCCCGAAGAAGCATTGAAAAAAGAATTAGAACAAGATCAAGTGGAACATGATCATCATCATCCGACTGCTGCAGCTATGACGAATCATGTCGTTGCAAATTTGGCCATATTGTGGACAAAGCTTCATCAATATCATTGGTATGTGAAAGGTTCAGAGTTCTTAACACTTCATGAAAAATTTGAACAATTGTATCGTGAAGCGGCAAACTGGTATGATAAAATTGCAGAAACCTTACTTGCAATTGATGCCAAACCTTTTTCGACAACGGAACAAAATATGAAGTACACATTTTTAGAAGAAAGTGCGGCAAATAAATACTTACCGGCACATGATATGGTTGCTAATATTGTGGATGATTTCCGCATGACCCGGGATGTTGTTCAACGTGCGATCAAATTAGCTCAGGAACAAGACCAACCGGTTTTGGAAGATGTATTAATTGATTTTAAAGGTTATCTCGAAAAAGAAATCTGGATGTTGCAAGCTTTTCTGGGTAAAACAGCCTTAGAAGATGAAGAAGAGTAATCTTATTTTTTATGGGAAATTATGGTAATGATGTTATTATGAGCGACGAGGGAGCCTGTTTTTCACTGGGAACATATTAAACCGGGCTTCCTGTGCGATGAGGAACAGTGAGTTTATTTTTCACGAGGAACAGGTTAATGATGTTATTAAATCAAGCTTTTTGTGCGACGAAGAAGAGTAATCTTATCATTCATGAGAAAGAGGGGATTCAATGGCACATGAACACTGTCATAACCACGCCTCTTGTATCCGGCTCGTGCCCATATTCAACCATTTAGATGACGAACAAATGGATAAAATTGCCGAATCAGCGAAAAAACTGGACTTGAAAAAGGGAGAAATACTTTTCCATGCCGGTGATGAAGACGACACCTTGTACATCGTCAATAGTGGGAAAATTAGGGTATACCGCCTATCCGACACGGGTAAGGAACAGCTGGTAAGAATTTTGAATCCGGGTGACTTTACCGGGGAGTGGGCCCTTTTTCATCCGGGAGAGGTACATGAAAATTATGCCGAGGCCGTTCAAGATTCATCCGTATGCTTGATTAAACAAAAAGATTTGCAACGGTACTTAACGGAATATCCGCAAATATCTTTAAAAATTATTTCGGAAATGTCGGAGCGGCTAATGAATTCCGAAAAACAAACGATGCAAGTGGCCATTGAAAAGGTAGAATCGCGAATTCTTTCATTTTTAGCTGATTGTGTGGAAAAAGGGGCAGGAAATAGTCCGGTGATCACACTACCAATGGCAAAAAAAGATCTGGCCTCCTATTTAGGTACAACACCGGAAACGATAAGCCGAAAGTTTACTGAGTTGGAGAAACAAGGTTTGATTGAGCAATTGCCAAAGCGGAAAATTAAAATCAATGACTTAGATCAACTTTTGTTATATGGGGAATAGAGGTCCTAAGAACAAATCTTAGGGCTTTTTTCTATATAAAAAACCATTTTCAGTCTCTGCGGTGTAGCTTGTCGATACATGTGGGACCTCAATCGTGCCCTATCCGAATTCAACAGTCCCCCCAGTAATTCACCAATTCCCCCTTGAAATCAACAGTAAAAAAGGAAAATTCAACAGTACTGGGGTACAAATTCAACAATAAAATTGAAAAATTCAACAGTATACCCAGTGAATTCAACAGTAGAAAAGGAGAAATCACCAGTGCACCCAGCGAATTCACCAGTAGAACCCCTGAATTCACCAGCCCTCCCCTCAAATTCATCAGTCGCCACTTTTAGGCAAGAAGCCTCATTTTTATCGACGAAACATGTTTCACCAATATTGATGAAGGTCAATTTTTTTTCGTCGCCGATTCTTTAAAATAAAGACAAAGATAAATATTGGAGGGATTAAAATGATCGCAAAAATAAATCAACATAAAAACCAGATTACGTGGATTTCGGGAACTTTGATTATCGCCGCAATTCTATCCAAGTTATTTCACTTGAGTGGATTAAGTAACAGTTTCCTCATTATTGCAACTGTAATCGCCATTGTACCTATAGCGATTAAAGCATGGCAGGCAATGATAATGAGAACTTTTAGTATCGAATTACTTGTCTTCATAGCAGTAATTGGAGCGGTTTTTATTCAGGAATATACAGAGTCAGCCGTCGTTACATTCCTATTCTTATTAGGCGACTATCTGGAAGCAAGAACTTTAGAAAAAACACGTTCATCATTAAAAGAACTTGTAGATATGGCACCGCAAGAAGCAATTTTACTACATGCAGACGGTTCTCGGGAGGAAATAGATATTGACTTGGTTGAGGAAGGAAATCGCTTAGTCGTTTTACCCGGCGGAAAAATTCCGGTGGACGGACGTATTGTAAAGGGACATGCACTTATTAATGAAGCTGCGATCACCGGTGAATCCATACCGGCGAATAAAGCGGAAAATGATCGTGTGTATAGCGGTTCTATTCTCGATAACGGGTATATCGAAATCATTGCTGAGAAAGTCGGTGAAGATACGACTTTTGCAAAAATTATTGAACTCGTTGAAGAAGCACAAGAATCAAAATCGAGTGCAGAACGTTTCTTGGATCGTTTTGCCAATTACTATACACCGGCCGTTGTTATTTTATCATTATTTGTTTTCGCATTTACTCGTGACTTACATTTGGCCATTACTTTTCTTGTTATCGCATGCCCGGGTGCTTTAGTAATCGGGGCACCGGTGTCAGCCGTTGCAGGAATCGGGAACGGTGCAAAAAATGGTGTCCTCATAAAGGGCGGTGACATTATGGAGAAATTTGCCAAAGTTGATACCCTTGTCTTTGATAAAACCGGTACCTTAACAAAAGGAAAACCGACAGTAACCGATTTTCACAATTTGACCTCAATGCCGACAAGGAAACTATTAGCGCTTATTGCAAAAGCAGAAACCATTTCTGAACACCATTTAGGTCAGACAATTGTTAAAGAAGCAGAAAAAAACGGAATTGATTTGTCTCGTTTTCAAATCACGGAAAGTGAAGCAATTAAAGGGAACGGGATTACGGCAACCGTAGACGGGTATTCAATTGTTGCCGGGAACCGTAAATTGATGAATGGAAAAGGAATCAAAATTGATCCCGGGGCTAGTCTCTATGCAATTGAACGGGAAAAAGCAGGGAATACCGCTATCTTTATCGGAATAAACGGAGAACTGGCTGCCATTATCTCTATTGCGGATCAAATTCGTGATGATGCAAAGGCGGCATTAGCAGATATGCGAGCCAATGGTGTGAAACGAATCATTATGTTAACCGGTGATAACCGCCATACCGCAGAGGCCGTAGCAAATGAACTTGGGATGGATGAATTTCATGCGGAACTGTTGCCAAATGAAAAAGTTGAGTATGTAAAAAAATTGAAGGATCAGGGGGCAATTGTTGCGATGGCCGGAGATGGAATCAATGATGCGCCGGCAATTGCTACAGCAGATATTGGACTGGCGATGGGGGAAGGGGGAACTGATGTCTCAATGGAAACTGCTGATGTTGTATTAATGGCAGATAAGCTTTCCCAATATGCCCATGCTTTTGCCTTATCGAAAGCGACCATTCGGAATATGAGGCAAAACATCTTTATTGCTTTAGCGGTTGTTGTCATCCTTTTACTTGGCGTCTTGGCGGACCAAATACACCTTGCTGGGGGAATGTTTATTCATGAAGGAAGTGTCCTTGTCGTCATTTTAAATGCCATGCGGTTAATCGGCTTTAAAACAAAAATAGCAAGTGAAGCGGGAAAAATAGACGGCAGGCAGAGAGAAAAATTAGTGGCTTAAGGGAAAACTTGATACCCGTCAATTTTTTTACAAGGGAATTCATATAAAATAAAAGTACAAAATAACAAGGAGGAATGAACATGGCAAAAGCAGTTATGCAATTAGAAACCTTAACTTGTCCATCTTGTATGAAAAAAATTCAAGGGACGCTAGAAAAAATGGACGGGGTTAATCGTGCAAAAGTTCTTTTCAATTCCAGCAAGGCCAAAGTCGAATTCGATGAAAGCATAGTAACCAAAGAAGACCTGAAAAAAATTGTTGAAAAATTAGGGTACCAAGTTTTAAATGTAAAAACAGCGTGATTTCGTGTCGCAAAAAAGCCGGGAAGGAGAAAACCTCTATCCCGGCTTTTGTTTATACATAAAAATTAAGGACTGGCATGTTTAATAAGAAATGATCTTTTTCACATCATCTAAATGATTATAATTAAAAATATTACTCAAAATTAATTCCAATGTTATGACATCAAGTTTCTTTATATCTTCTTTCATTTCCTCTGGCAAACAGCCGAATTTTGCTGTCAACAATTGAAGAGCGGTTTTAGATAATGCTTTTGCTTGCCCCAGTTCAATTCCTTTTTCAATTCCTTTTTCTAATCCTTCTTCCCATCCTTTTTTCATACCTTCTTCTCTTAAAATATCAGCTAATGTCATGGTTACTTCACTCCCCTCTGGAAAAGTTGTTTCAATTTCCCGTCTTATTTTATTCATATCATCTTTTGTTAAGTATTTTGCAGCACTAAAAACATATCGTATCATCGTTTCTAAAAATTCAATGCCTGTTTGTTTATCTTCCAGCTCTAGTAAGTAGTGGATACATTTAAGAATAGAGTGTATGAGTTCGTCGATGTCTTTTGTGAATATATCACGAAGTAGTGTCAGTAGAATCCGGGTTTGTACTTTGCCTTTAATTTCTTCATCAGAAAAACCGGATAAGTCATAAATGATGTAGTCAAAATCCGGGACATGGACCTTGACATCTTTTGGAAGTTCTTCATACCCATTTAGATTGGCTCCCAAGCTTGTTGGAATCGACCAACTTGTTTTTCCATGATAGATAACGAGTGGGATGACAATCGGTAGCTGCTGTTGCTCTTCCTTATTCATTTTAGCTTCCCAAATTTCAACCATATATTTCAACAGTTGAAGGGAAATCCCTTTATCCGGATAACTTTTGTGCTCAAAAAGAAAGTAAAGATAACCTTCTTTTCCGGATATGTCTACCTTGAAAAGTAAATCGGAAAAACCTTCTTCCAGTTCTTGATTGATAAAGCTATCTTTTTGTGGTTCCAATGTGTTTAAGTCGATAATTTGCAAGACATTTTTGGGCAAATAATGGGTGAGGAAATCCTTAGCTGTTGTCACATTGCCCATTGATTCCCTAAAAAATCGATCATGTGGGTTTTGTATCTTCACGATCAGATTTCCCCTCTTTCCATCAGTTCTATACCCTATATTATACAATTTTATCTGGTTCTTCGCCATCATTTCGTGTAACCGTTCGCATAACAGTGGGGTTGAAATGAATTTTATACCTATCTAATCCTAACTGCATGATCTCGTAGTTCAAGAGTTGATAGGGAAATTTGGTAGGGGAGTACACCATAGTGGAGAACCCTCAAAATAAATTGAATTTCACTATTTTTTCATATACTATTAGGTAGATAAAGAAAACTCGGGCGTCCGAGCCTTTAGGCGATGGCAAAGACGCAAGAGCACTTATACTTAATTCTTAAAATTTCCAACTACGTTGAATTCGCTTCTTTGCTGGAAATTTATACTTTCTTAACGTAAAAAATAGAAAAGACAGGTGAATGAATGTGGCTGAGTTTACCCATTTTAATGAAGAGGGCCGGGCAAAAATGGTTGACATTTCGGTTAAAGAAAAAACATCACGAAGAGCGGTTGCAATATCCAGTGTATTAATGAGTAAAGCCGTATACGAAAATATTACCGAAATGAAGAACAAGAAGGGGGATGTGTTGGCGGTTGCTCAAGTTGCCGGTATTATGGGGGCAAAACAAACATCAGCGCTAATCCCGATGTGCCACCCAATCTCCATTACCGGTGTAGATCTTTCGTTTGAGTGGGAACCGGTTGAAGGTGAGCAGTACAAACTGTTAATCCAAGCCGAGGTTAAGACGGTAGGAAGTACAGGGGTGGAAATGGAGGCACTCACTGCCGCTTCGGTTACCGCATTAACCGTCTATGATATGTGTAAAGCGGTAGATAAAGGTATGGTCATCGGCCCGACCTATCTACTAGAAAAAAGCGGCGGCAAAAGTGGAGACTTCAAACGAGGAGAATAATTAACTAATAAACCGCCCTTAATCAATAAGGGCCGGTTTTTTCACTTTATTTGAGTCAATTTCTGGTCTTGCTTCGATCATTCGTAAAAAACAATAGAATAAAAGAAAATAAGATACTGATTACACAATAGTACCAAGCAGCCGTCATGTTACCAGTTTCAATTGCAAAAAAGATGGCTGTCGGGATTGTTTGCGTGTGGCCCGGAATATTGCCGGCAAACATAAGGGTAGCGCCAAACTCGCCAAATGCCCGTGTAAAACTTAACGCAATTCCCGAAAAAATTGTCCGCGCCGATAAAGGAATTAACTGCCATTTTAACAATTGCCAATTTGATGCCCCGTCGACTTTGGCCGCATCAATAATCGTACGGTCAATGGAGAGAAAGCCGGTTTTCATGGACTGATACATTAATGGAAAAGCAATGACGGAAGCTGCAAGGACGGCTGCCGGGATGGTAAAAATGATACTTCGGCCAATTAGCCATTCAAGAGCTTGACCTATCGGGCTGTTTTTCCCGAAAATGACAATTAAAAGAAATCCGATAACCGTTGGGGGTAGGACTAACGGCAAAAAAATTATCGTTTCGACAGCGGCTCTCCCGCGGAAGTTTTTAAAAATCAGCCAATAGACAGCGATAATTCCGATAAAAAATGTAATGATTGTTGCGACCGTTGCAACAAAAATTGATAATTGCACCGGATACCAAGAAAAACTCATTTTTTATTCACCTAATTTCTGGCAATGGCGAAAAATACAAGGTACAGACAGATCCGGGAGCCCGGCTGTGTCGCTTTGAACATCCCAAATACCATGTGACGAAAAATACAAGGTAAAAATAGATCCCGGGGGCTGCCAACCGTCAAACGTAGTAAGAAAACAAGGACATAACTTTCAATCTCCAACTCTATCAAATCCGTATTTTTTAAATAATTCCATGCTCTCATCACGAAATATAAAGTGGTAAAAATATTCGGTTGCCTTTTTTTTCGCATCATCGTGCTTATTTCCATCAATAATGCCAAAATAATACTTAATTGGATCATGGGTTGAATCATCAATCCGCTCAACGACCTCAATATGATCTTCACCTAATGTATCACTTACATAAACAATGCCGGCATCGACTGACCTTTCTTTAACAAACGTAAGAACTTGCCGGACGTCTTTTGTATAAACTAAGCGCTCCTGTACACCGCCCCACATACCAAGATTTTCTAGTGATTGTTTCCCGTATGTACCGGCCGGGACCGCATCCGGCATACCAAGGGCAATTTTTCCATTGGAGTCAAGTAAATCGTTGATGGAAGTCAGCTCACCATTTTTCGGCTGAATTAATACTAAATGATTTTGCAAAATGGCTTGCCCCTTTTTAATAAATCCAGCTTCATCCAACAGCTTGTAATCTTGTTCTGAGGCTGAAAAAAAGATATCTATCGGTGCTCCTTGTTCAATTTGTTTTCGTAAAGTACCACTGCCGCCAAAGTTATAATTAATTTTAATGTTTGGATATTGATGTTCAAATCTTTCCTTGAGCTCTAAAAGGCTATCGGTCATACTCGCTGCTGCAGATATGGTCAATTCAACTTGATTTCCGCTATCAGCTTTTGGGCTTGTACAACCGGTAAGAATAATCAACAAACTTAATAAAAGTAAATATACTTTCTTAGACAAAATGATTTACCCCTTTATAAATCTTTATGAATTTCATTAACCGCATGTTTTATTTCCGGTAAAATCAGTTTTTCCATCGCTAATTTCACTGCTCCTGTTGAACCGGGCACCGAGAAGACAATGCGATTATTGGCTATTCCGGCTATGGCACGAGAAAGAATGCTTGCGGAACCGATATCAAATTGATAACTTAAATAACGAAAAATTTCCCCAAAACCGGGCAACTCTTTTTTAAAATAAGGACGAATCGCTTCTATTGTTACATCACGCTGAGAGATTCCGGTTCCGCCGTTAAAAATGACGGCATCAATCGCATCTTCATGGATGGCAGTCTCCAATGTTTTTTGAATTGACGCAACATCATCCGGAATGATTTCATACATACCAATATGATGGTTATCAGTTTTCAGCAGTTCAATAATGGTTTGACCGCTTTTATCGGTGTCTTTATTACGCGTGTCACTAACGGTTATCACCGCACAAGTGACCGTTTTGAGATTGCCTTTGTCATGACAATGTCCCATACGTTTACCTCCAATCTACATGAGTTCTTCTCCAAATATTGAAACTTCCGGCTGGATATATTGGAAGAAATCAGTTTTCCGGTTAATATTGATGAAAGATTGTTCTATGTTCATCGGAATGTACCGAATATTGAACTTTCCAAGTAGTTGCTGAACCGATCGTTCTCCATTCTCAAGCATATGTCTGATTTCGTCCTTAATTGAGTAGTTATAGATGGCAATCAATGGTTGCTTTTTCCCTGAAACAATGGGTACAATGCCGTCTATATTTTTATCAATGAATTTTATTAACTGTCCAAAAATCGAAGCTTCTACAAAAGGGACATCAATGGGTGTTACCATATACCATGGGGACCCCCGGTACTCCATCGCAGAATAAAGACCAGCAAGTGGTCCTTGACCTCGAAATTCTTTTACATCATTAATAACTGCCACATTATGTCTATCCCTTTTAAACTTTTCTTGCAAATTCGGTTTGGTAACGATCACAATGGATGAACAGAACGGTTGGATGGCATTGATGGAACACTGGTAAAAAGGTATACCGTCAATTTCAGCAAATGCCTTAGGTGAGCCGAATCGACGTGACTCTCCGCCTGCAAGTACAACGCCTTGGTATATATCGTTCATAACTGTTGCCCCATTTCTGTTGTATTTTTTACTATGACAATATTGTTAACATCCCGAAAGAATTCTACCCGTTGTGATACAATATAGTTATGTTTGTAAACTATCATAGTAAAGGGGGGAGAACCTTTGCAAACTTTGTCCAATAAAAGAGAACGGTTATCTGATGAATTACGGCAATTGTTAAAATCGATCGGAACCGTTCGATCAATCCATGAAGATTCTTATCTCTTCCATCAAGGGATGGATGCGAAAGAAATGTATTTAATCAAATCCGGTTTGATCCAAATTAGTATGCTCTCTTCAGAAGGGGAAGAGATGGTGCTCCGGATTTGTAGAACGGACGACATCGTAGGCGAACTGACCCTCTTTTGTGATGATCCGAAGTATTTACTGAATGCAAAAATCATCGAATCCGGAGAAGTATTTGTCATCAACATTGATAAATTACAAAAAGAATTAATGATCAATCACCATTTGTCCATTGAGATGATGAAATGGGTAAGCAACCATATGAGAAAGTTTCAAACTAAATTACGGGACTTACTGCTCAACGGTAAAAAGGGTGCACTGTATTCAACGCTCATCCGCTTATCTAACAGTTATGGTGTTCAAAGGAATGATGGTATTTTGATTGATATGGCCTTCACCAACCAGGAACTTGCCAGATTTTGCGGTGCAACTAGAGAATATATCAACCGGATGCTTGGCGAGTTAAGAAAAAAAGGAATTCTATCCATCGATTCATCCGGTAAAATCTTGATTAAAAATCTACAATATTTAAAGGAAAAGAATCGTTGTGAAAACTGTCCGGTAGAAATTTGCAATATTGACTGATTGCTGGATTTAGCACTTTGGATGGCTTTTGCCACTGGTCATCAGATAGAATGTAAAACGCCCTCCTCAAACCAGGGTGTCTTTTTATTTATTTTGAAAAATTGTTTCGCTAATCCAATGGCATAGTTTCTTTTCCTCACCTTTCAGAAAAGTCGGTAGAGATGGATGATCCATTGGAAACCAAGTCATCACCGCTAAAATATTTGTTAAAGATTTTAATAAATGCTGATCGTTTTTATTTTTTAGTAAAACAATTTTCGGATAGTTTTCATTTTTAAAGCCTTCCACCACTAAAACTTCCGCACCCAATCGTTGGTAAAAGGGGAGGATTTGCGAAAGTTCCCAACGGCCTTGGTTTGCCAGTTGTAAAATATGTTCGCCGGTTACGCCCGAAACAAAGGAACCTGATGTACGATGTTGTTCACTATCCGTATTGGAAATTCCGACAGGTTCGCCGCCATGTCCGTGATGTTTTAAGGAAGCAACATGAATACCTTTTGTTGTGAACGTTTCGATAAGGTGACTTGCAAGTGTAGTTTTTCCACTGTTTTTATAACCGACAATTTGAATGATTTTCATCCCGGTTACCCCCCACTGACAGGAGGAATCAAAGCTACAACGTCACCTGCACGGATGACGTCATGATCCAATGCATATTCTTCATTGACCGCAACCATGGTTGTCTCCATTTGCGATAAATGGTAGGATTCTGTCAGAGTTTGCTTTAAATCCTTCACCGTTACTTCTTTAATAGCGAGTTTAAGCTCTCTTTGACCGATTTCATCTTGCAGGTGGGCAAAAAGTAAAACTGTAATCATTCATTATCCCCTTCCATTTTCGGTTTTCCTGTTAGGTAAGCGACATTTTCCAATTGATCACCAATCCATGTTTCACCGTTTTCCCAATGTTCTTTTTTCCAAATAGGGACGATTTGCTTAATGCGTTCAATGGCATATTCGTTAGCTTCATAGGCAGCTTTCCGGTGTGGAGAAGAAACGGCGATACATACGGCAATATCGGAAATATCCAGGCGCCCAATGCGATGGGTGATTGCGATCTTTGTATCCGGCCATTTCCTTTGAATCTCGTCGCCAATGGTCTTTAGCATTTTTTCTGCCATCGGGATGTATGCTTGATACTCCAAGTAAAGCGTCCGTTTGCCTTTCGTCCATTCCCGCACCGTCCCGATAAAAGTTGTCATTGCACCAGCGTTTCGGCTTTCGACTTTTTTTATTAATTGGTCAACCTTGATTGGCTCACTCGTGATTTCAAACAATTTTTCTTTCATCACGATTCTCCTTCTTGATCTTCCAGTAATAAACAGGAAACTTCCATTCCTTTTGTAAAACCTCTTGTACCCCCGGGCAAGTTGATAAGCACATTTGCTTCCGCTAAAGAAGAGACGACATTTGATTTGTCCAAACCAATAGGATAAGCAATGATTTTTCCGTTTTCAAAAGATAAGCGGCCTCGGACAAAGCGGTCGAACGGGTTTGGTTTTGGAAAATCGGAACCGAGAGTTGCAATCGTCTTTTTCACTATTGGATTTACACAATGTAGATAGGCACGTATCATCGGACGGGTAAATAATTCGAAGCCGACATAACAGGCCGATGGGTTCCCGGATAGGCCAAATAAGAGTTTCCCGTCCTTCACTGCAACGGTTGTCACACTGCCCGGACGCATACCTACTTTATTGAACAAAACTTCCGCACCAAGTTTTTGATAAATGGCTGGTAAATAGTCATAATCACCGACTGATACGCCGCCTGTTGTAATTAAAAAGTCTACTTTATTTAAGGCGTCGGCCACTTGCCTAAAACAAGTATCAAAATCATCATTGAATTGGCCAAAGTTAACAGGTTTCCCGCCGGCCCGTTCGATTTGGGCTGCGACCATATAGGTATTGCTGTTACGGATTTTCCCGGGTTGGAGTGGTTCATCTACCTTTAATAATTCACTGCCGGTTGCAATAATGCCAATCGCCGGTTTCGTGCTGACCGGAACTTGTTTATAACCGAATGTGGCAAGCAAGGCGACAACACCCGGATTTATATACGTTCCTTTTGGGGCAAGGACGGTGCCTTTTTTTTTATCCTCCCCGATTAAGGAAATATTGTCGCCCGATTTTACTTTCCGTCTCACTTGAATGAAAGGTTTTCCGTCTGTTTCAAATTCGCACACTAACTCGAGCATGATGACCGCATCGGCACCTTGGGGAATAGCTGCACCGGTCATAATTCGTACCGCTTGCCCCGGTTGCAGCATATAAGGAAATACACTGCCTGCCCCAATTTCACCGACCACTTCCAATTGAACGGGATTTGTGCTTGATGCATGTTCCGTATCCGCTGCAATGATCGCAAATCCGTCATACGGGGAGCGGTTAAAGAAAGGGACATCATGCGTAGCAATCAAATCGTCACCAAGAAACCGGCCAAAACTTTCTTCTATTGGAAGGAATTCGATTGAGCCGCTTTTTTGATAGGCCATTACTCGTTTGATCGCTTCATCCACTTTAATAGGTTTTCGTTTTTCTACCATTTTTGTTCCCACCTAACCGACTAATTGATAGTAAATAGTTTTTGCAATTTCTTTTGAGTTTGTGCCATGGATTAAAGCTCGTCCATCGCGGAAAAATACAATCCGGTATCCTTTATATTCAACAGAAACAAGATATGGATTGGTTTTTACCGGTCCAACCGTTTGTAGACGACCGGCTAAAGTTTCGATTTCATATGCTCGGTTCGAACGGATCTGGACCGTATTTCTGCCGCAAAGCACTTCTGATTTTGTTTGAAACTCATAGTTTAGATGTGGATAGCTTGGTTCATTTCCGCAAGTCGGACAGGTATCTTTTTTTGCACGTGCAACATTGATCATCTGGTACTGGTTATTCCATAAATCAAAGGTGACCAGTTTTGTCCGTAATGCTTCTGTATCTTCAACGAAAAGTTTAAGGGCTTCCGTTGTTTGATGGGCAGCTACCATTTGTACTGCCGGGGAGATGATTCCAACTGAGTCACAGGTGGCGTTCATCGCCGGTGTTATGTCCAGTAAACATTGGAGGCATGGGGTTTCATTGGGGAGAATCGTATAGCTCATCCCCGTACTGCCGACGCATGACCCCATAATCCAAGGAATATTCATTTTGTGGGTAAGATCGTTCAGGGTAAGGCGAATATCAAAATTATCGGTAGCATCCATGATAAGATCAACATTATCCAAGAGCGGGAAAAGGGACTCGCTTGTCGCATCCATTACATATGCATCAATTTTGACCATTGAATTGATGGCATGTAGCCGATTTTTTGCCGCTACTGCTTTTGGTATTTGGTCAAGGCAATCTTGTTCCGTGAATAAGGTTTGCCTTTGCAGATTGCTATATTCGACATAATCGCGGTCGATGATGGTAAGCTTGCCAATGCCGGCTCGAACTAACATTTCCGCATTCGCCGATCCTAATGCCCCGCAACCGACCATGAGCACATGTTTTTCACTAATTTTCTTTTGTCCGGCATCACCAATTGGTTTGAACTGTTTTTGCCGAGAATACCGATCTATCATAGCCGATGCTCCTTTCTGTTGCTGTCCTTTTGGTAATTAACCGCCGATATAGGACATTTCAATTTTTTTCCGGTTTCTTGCCGTCTCTTCTGTTCGTTCATCGGAGTATCTGTCCGTTCTCGCACCCCAAATCTGCATGATCGTTTCAGTCAGCTTATGATCGTCTGCACCGGATCTGAGTAATTGTTTTAAATCAAAGCCGTCTGTGGCAAACAGGCAAGTGTACATTTTTCCATCTGCCGCAAGTCTAGCTCTCGTACAAGTTGAGCAAAATGATTCAGAAACCGAGGTGATAAAACCGACTTCCGTATTTGTCCCTTTGTAACGATATCTTTTTGCCACTTCGCCTATATAGGACGGGTCGACAGGTTCCAATTCATAATGCGCTGTGAGAAGGGTGTAAATTTCTTTTTTCGTCATAACGTTTTTGAGGTCCCAGCCATTTGTAGAGCCAACGTCCATAAATTCAATATATCTTAAAGGGATGTCGTGCTGTTTGAAATATTCAGCCATAGGGAGAATTTCTTGTTCGTTCATTCCTTTTTTCACGACCATGTTTATTTTGATGTTGAGACCGACTTCTTTTGCTTTATGAATTCCTTTTAAAATATGAGTGGAAGGCACACCACTATCATTAATTTGCTGACATAATTTTTCATCAAGGGCATCGAGACTAACATTCATTCGCTTAAGACCGGCATTTTTTAAGTCGCCGGCTAATTTTTCAAGCAGAACGCCATTCGTAGTCAGTCCGATATCTTCCAATCCATCAATTTGTGTCAGCCGCTCGATTAAAAATGTGATGTTTTTTCTTAGAAGCGGTTCGCCACCGGTCAGACGGATTTTTTTTACCCCAAGAGAGACAAAAATTTTTGCCAAACGTTCAATTTCTTCAAAACTAAGGAGTTGTTCTTTCGGCATAAAGGCAAAGTCCCGTCCAAAAACCTCTCTTGGCATGCAATAGCGGCAGCGGAAATTACAACGATCCGTAACAGATATTCGTAAATCATGCATTGGCCTGCCTAATCTATCAGTTAACACCGTCATACGATGATCTCCTTTAATATGACTTCATATATTCATTTTATCGTTTTTTGGGAGTTTCTCTGTAAACTACATCACAATGTCACGAAAAATATGGATAAGCTCTTTTAAAGCATAATCCTTTTTATGATTAGTTTATTTTGGAATGGATAAAGTATGAGTGGGAAATAGAAAAAATCATTTATTTATAAGGATGAATTAAAAAAATTAATCGGTAGGTATAAACTGATTTTTTTGTTTATAATGAAATAATAGTGATATAGATTGAAAGTTTAACATTTATATTTTTTGGGTTTTGAAAGGCAGGTGTATCACTTGCATATGCTTCAAAATAAAAACTTTTTTTAATCTGGATGGCACGAATGATTTCAGGCTTGGGCGATTGGATCTTTCTCATAGCCATGCCACTATATATTTTTGATATTACTAAATCAACTATTGCCACAGGTTCCATGTTTATTATTCAAATGTTACCCCGATTATTATTTGGTTCTATCGCGGGTACATTCGTTGACAAACGAAATAAAAAATGGACTTTAGTTATTGTGGATGTTGTTCGCGCAGTTGCTTTAGCGCTTTTATTTTTTGTTCCTTCAGGTCAATTATGGGCATTTTTAGTTATTGCATTTATTCAAAATCTAGTTGGAACCCTATTCATTCCGGCCCACCGTTCATTATTAGTGGCAACAATTAGCCGGGAAAGATTGGTGGAGGCCAATTCTATTACGGTTGTTAGTGATAATTTTATACGTATAATTGGTCCATCAATTGGAGGCACTTTACTGGGCATTGCCGGGGTAGAGATAGCCATTGCAACAGATATTTTTTCATATATGATCTCTTCAGTGTTATTATCTTTGGTGGCAGTTAAATCATCTCAACAAAAACAAAAAGGTACAGAAACTTCATTAAAACAAAAATGGCTGGAGTTTTGGGGAAATTGGTGGAATGGCTTGAAAGTAGTTGGGACAAATCATTTATATTCCACAATTTTTTTGATGTTTTCCTTTACTTGGTTGGCTCAAGGAATGATTAATGTGCTGTTTGTCCCGTATGTTATAAATGAAATGGGTCAAACATCCGTTGAGTTCGGCTGGATTGAGTCAGTTCAAGGAATTGGCGGATTGATTGGCGGTTATTTGTTGCTAAAGTTAAACAAAAAAGTAGCCTCCTTTCCTCTTATTATTAGTAGCTTACTGGCAAATGGCGGACTTGCTCTTTTACAATTTAATATTCCCATTTTATTTTTTGTTTTTATCATGAATGCTTTCCTAGGTATTACGGACGTCATTTCCATTGTTCGGTTGGAAACATTATTGCAAGAACAAGTACCTGAAAACTATATGGGGAGAATCTTTGGTGCTTATAATACTTTAATGGCTTTGACCATGTTAATTGGTATGAGTATCGCAAGTTTTTTAGGTGAAATGATGGGAACGGTCATGTTATTAAATATAAGCGCACTCCTCTTTTTCCTAACTGGAATCGTGGGCTATCGAGCATTAAAACAAAATATGAAAGTGTCGCGACATGGAAAAAACGATTAATCCACAAGACGTTTGGATAAACGCTTAACGAGTCAAGAACTGATATCTTCCATTTTCTGTGTCGTCCATTGCTTTTTTCATTCTTTGTTTGCCATTTCTCTGTCCAAAAATACGACTTTTTATCAAATGCAACAGGGCGTATAATAATTGGGCCGTTTTTAATATGAAATTATTAAATATAAAAGATACCTAAACTTTTGAAAAAATAGTTAATTATTTTAATTTCCTATTGACGGATATTGTTGGAAAAAATATAATATTTTTAAATAAAGTTGTTGGGCAAAACGCAAATTGCATTTGTTAATTTTTGGAAAGGAGAGTAGTCTAATCCGGACTACTCTTTTTTATACGTTAAGAAAGTATAAATTTCCAGCAAAGAAGCGAATTCGACGTAGTTGGAAATTTTAAGAATTAAGTATAAGTGCAACTACGGCTCTGCTTTCGCCTAAAGGCTCGGCAATCGCCAAGTTTTCTTTAAAGGAGAAATGAGCATTATGGGAATTTTAGCAAATAAAGCCTTTATGCGGTTTTATACAGGTTTTATAATTTCTGAAATCGGTACGAAAATGTTCTATTTATCGATATTTTGGTTTGTACAAGAAAAAACACAAGAACCATCTTATACAGCTTGGCTTGGACTAGCGATTACAATTCCACAATTATTTATGTTTATATTTGGAGTGTTTGCCGATCGATATAATCGAAGAAAAATTATGATTATAACAGATATTTGCTCTGCATTAATTCTACTAATGATTACCACTTACACATATGTTATAGAGTTTTCTATTTTATTTATAGCTGTAATGTTCTCTCTTCTGAATATTTGTAATAACATATTTTTTCCGACTTCAAGAGCTTTTATGCCATCGACTTTACCTGAAGAAAAATTGGTTCTTGGCAATAGTTTATTTGCTACCGGAACCCAAATTTCTACTATTATAGCAAGTACGATAGGTTCCTTTTTATTAAGTAAAGTAAATATTTATCTTTTTTTTATTTTTAACACAATCACCTTTTTGTTTTCTGCTTTTAATTTATTTCTATTACGCTTCGTTTTGCCAAAGGAATCTGTAAATAAGACAGTCCAACCTAAAAACTGTAAAAAAGAAAAGAAATTATTTGCTGTTAAACAGTTCATTAATGATGTAGTTGAGGGTTTTCGTGTGATCAAAAGTTCAAAAATACTATTATTTATGATACCAGGTGTTTTTTTTACGAATATTTTCTTTGTAACATTTATTTATTTAACGCCCGGTTGGTCACAAAAGATCCTCCATTCTGGTCCTGAAGGTTATAGTTTGCTGGAGTTGGGGTTAGGTATAGGGACGTTTTTAGGGGCTTTCGCATCTGGATGGTTTTCAAAATTTATCAATATTAAGCGTGGACAAATTCTTGCTTTTTTATTTCAAAGTACAATCGTTCTTTTCCCGGTATTCCCAATTCTTATCGTCAATGTTTTTATACTCTTTTTATACGGAATTGGTTCAGGTCTGGCAAATGCATATACAATGACTTTAATTCAACATATTATCCCGGACCACCAGAGGGGAAGAGCTTTTGGTACATTGATGTCAATAATGGGAGGCGTTGTTCCAATTGGAACATTTATATGTGGTCTTTTAGTAAATTATATCGGATTAGTTGGAGTTTTTTGGATGTCAGGAATCGTTTGCTCAATCGGTGCATTGATACTAGCATTAACATTTAAGTTTATTCCTATAAAAGAGCAAGATAATAAAAACTTACTCACACAAGTTGAATGAACATCATAATAATTAATAAAAGATATTGGAGGGGATGGCTTACAAGGTTTCTAATAAAGAGAAAGGAACCGTTGAAGGATCCCCCTTATTAAAAACGATTTCGATTTAAATTTCCTTCATTATATTTTTTCGGTGCCTGTCCCCGAACACGTTAATATTTTTATGTGTTGAGGGGTAGGCGCCGTTTATTTTTTCCGGGATATTCTAAAATGAGTCAATGGAGCTGTTCCCTCCCTATCAAAAAATTTTTGACAATCTTATGTTCATTTTGCAAAAAGGAATCTATAACACTAATAAAAGGATAATTACAAGGGGGAGTCGAAAATGAGCAAGCTATTAATCAATGAAAGTCCAATTTTAGTTCTACCGACATTAGCGAAAAAGATTGGACTGAATCAGGCGCTGTTTATCCAACAACTTCACTACTGGCTGGCAGACAGCAAGCATACATATGATG